>OATX01000168.1_pt1 | contig 49104 bp, 49 predicted proteins | sample 1516741 | NCBI WGS metagenome assembly OATX01 (sample SAMEA2579984, study PRJEB22360) | human gut metagenome | biome: human gut; feature: human-associated habitat; material: faeces | place: Denmark | collected 2008/2010
AGTAATCTCTGTTAGCTTTTGTCTTAAGATATTCCAACAGCCGGTTGTATTCCTCCTCTGTCGGAACATTGTTCACATCAAGTTTGCGTTTTATTTTGGGACGATTCAGCTCAATAGGCTTTTTCATCCATTTAGAAAACTTCTCGATTGCCGTAATACGCAGACGGATAGTAGCGGGAGATAATTTTTCTTCTTCAAGGCTTTTTATAAACCTTCTGCAATTATCCATATTGACCTCATTGGCATATTCGAAATATTTCTTCATAGAAGTGTAATATATATCAACTGTATGAGAAGAGTAATCATTGTTGTCGGTCAGCCATATGATGAAATCATGGAGTTGTTTCTTGTTTTTCTCCGAAATGACATCCAGTTTCTCCAAAGGTTTCACCGTCTTTTCTCTCTTCCCATATCCGATGTTGAGAAAGGATAATAAATCGCATATAGCTGGACACATTAATGAATGACGCACCATGACATCAGCATTTTCACGCTTGTAATTCAGATAGCCACGACGGTTCACTTCCTTGGTCGATTCTAAAAAATCCGTTACATATTTGATGTATTTGCCGACAGTATCATAAGTTCTACCCGTTGTGTACAGGTAGGAAATATAATTGGTTAAGATATTTTGTCTATTACTATCCATACTCATTTGATTAAATCACACCAACTGTTATCGCTTTCAAAAAAACATTGAAACCCTTTCGCCGTGTGGTTATTACGCAGCTTTCTACATACCCTGCCTACCAAAGATGGGCTAACGCCTAACGCACTGCCTGCTGCCTGAATGGAAGGGAATACGCCACACAGACGTCCGTCTTTTATCAAAACCACGCTCTTTTTATTCATTCCGGCTCCGGTCTTATGCCATGCCCCACGGCCTTTGGCAAGGCCGGCAAGACTTCTCTTTTGTGAGAGTTTGGAATGGTAACCCATTGATTTCCCCTTGTTGTGAGGAATACAACCTTTTAAGAATCTTCCGGTAACAAGGTTCCTGTTGTGACGTTCCGGAGAAATATGCAATTCATTCATATTTAATAGTTTTTCATTTGCGCCAACGGGGAAATCCGATTTCCTGCATCTCGCATACCGTTGGCTATATATAATAAGCGTGTACGGCCGCCTTTCATTACCACCGCATACTTTATACCGATTTAAGACTGTATCGGACGCTTATGTTGTCTTTATGACCTTTGTCTCTTGCGATACGGACGCCCAAACCGCATACTCTCTACCGTAGGACATTTCGGTGCGAAGAGACAATCACGATAACCAAGCCTATACGAAATCTCCGCGTTTCCGCTATCCGTAATCCTCGGCTATATTGAAATAAGTCTAAATATCAGATACTTAAACCTCATTTCACATTCAATACGTCAAAGAACTATGTATAATGCTCCCTCTGCACGATTCGAACGTGCGACCTTCACCACCGGAATACACAGACCGGAAATAACTAAACTTTCACGAATAATAACCGAGGCGACACTCTGCCTGGCTGAGATAAGAGGGAAGAAGAGTTGTTTTACACAACACGATTTCTTTCTATAAATCTTTCAATACTTTTTAAATCATACCAAATGGTACGGTTGTTATATTTAGAAAATGATATTTCGGCATTGTTCCTTAGTTTTTCCAACAAGTCCATGCTGCACCCTAAATATGCCATTGCTTCCTTGGCGGAGAGCCATATTTTTTGTACGGGTTCCACCTTTCCTATCTTTTTTTGCCTTCCCATAACTTACCAACTTAGACTGTCGTAATATTCTTTGTTACTTAAATAAGTCTTTACGATTTGAGTATCGCTACAACCTTCACCGAGAGAATCAACGATAGCATTGTAGGCCATTTCTGTCATGTTGTATATGACTTCCTGATTATAATCTGATTTACCTGCAATTCCGAGAAGGAAGAAGAACCCGATAAACCCTATTGTAAATACGGTGATCTGTTTTGATATTTTATTCGCATTCATAATCATTCCTCCTTAGCTTAATCTTGTCGCCTTATACTCATCAATCATTCCTCTTTCCGTAAGTTTGATTTCGATGCCTTCCTTTCTCAAATTATACTTGGCTGTTTTTGCCGTGTTGAACTTGAAGTCACGGGTCTTTACCGTAATCTCACCGCCTATGGGCAATCTCCGAAACGTTTCTGTTAACGTTTTTTTTGTCACAAAACTTGTTTTCTCCATATCATTAAAATACTTTTACTAATTATTCTAAAATGGTTTGCTTAAAACGGTATTATCTATCGTTTGATGATGCAAATATAGGTCAAATGACCTAATACGCAAAATGTATCATGGATTATTTTAGGTCAAATGACTTATTTATAAATATTCTAAATAATTAAATATGAAACCGCTTGTTTTACAAAGGATTAATGAATTAATAGATAGCTATAAGTTATCGAAAAATGCGTTTGCAAATAAAATAAATATGGAGCAAACTACAGTGAATAATCAGCTAATAGGGAAGAGAAGTGTGTCAATTGACCTAATACTAAATATACTGTTAGCTTTTCCCGAAATCTCATCCGAATGGTTGCTGCGCGGAGAAGGCGAGATGATAAAAGGCAGTTCCGTAGTCAAAGAGAAACCTGCTTCAAAAGAATTTGTGGTGTATGTGGATGAGAATGGATTTTTGAAAATGAAAAATTAAATAGGAATGAAAAATAAATCAAATTGGACATTGTTTTTTAGTGTATTGGCTTTTTTATTTTCGGGATATGCTGTATTTGTATGTGACAAGAGAATAGAGGCTGACTGGCTGGGGATATTAGTCGGCATATTGGCTCTATTAGTTACGGTATTGCTTGGTTGGAATATATATTCTGCTATACAGTTAGATAATATAATGGATAAGAAAATAAAAAAAGCAAGAGACAGTGTTAGCTTGGAAATACGTAAAGATTTTATCTGTATGCAGATGAAAGCTCTGCAAGGGTATATAGTTAACCGAGATTGGTATATGGTTATGGAGGGGTATTATTTTCTTATTTCCGATGTATTAGCTTTAGAAGATAAAGATAAGGCAAAAGATGCGATTTCTCTGATAGATGTGATTTTAGATAAAATTCCCCTTGTTGAAAAAAGGAATATAGAATCATTTCAGAAGTTGGCTAATAAAATAATGAAATTATCTCTTTTGGATGAAAGTGCCTGTGAGTTATACAATAAAGCAGTCAAAAAGATAGAAGAAGCTACTAAATATAATACAGAAATAGCTAATAAAAGATAACTAAATATGGATGGAGAAGCATTGAAAAAGCAACTTACTGATTGGGAGCGTGATTTCTTTTCAAGAAACATTCAACTCCTATATAAATACAGAGGGAATATATATCGTGATTTACTCGCTCTAAAAAACTATCAATTATTTATTCCTACGAAAGACGGATTAAACGACCCCAATGAATCTTGCATCTCATTGAAACGAGTTTATGAGGAGTTGGAATACAATCGGCGGGTAGCTGTGGAGAACCCAATCGTATCATTGAAGGAGCAAGCCGCATTATTGGAGAAGCAAATCTCAGCTACCACTAACATACTAAATATGATGGTTGATAATGTCGGGATTTTTTCTGTCTCAAAAAGGTATGATTCAGAATGCATGTGGTCGTATTATGCAAATGGACATAAGGGATTTTGTATAGAGTATGATGCCAAAGTATTACGGAATTGTTTTAAAGACAAGAATATATTTGCAAATAATTTTGAAGTGAAATATTCCAATGAACGGATAACACCAGATTCTGACGAGTTTATGTTATTAGCAAAGAGTAACCCCATAGATACCTTAAAGGGAATTTTTGCTTCAAAGAGTAAGTCGTGGGAGCAAGAAGAAGAATTTAGATATACATTACAGCCAATAAAAGAGTCTCAATATATAGACATTCCAGATAACGCTGTTACGGGTATATACATCGGGGCAAGATGTTCTGATTTTGATAAAAATCTTATATTGAAAACTATGAAATCTATGGGGAATTGTAACATAAAGCTATATCAAATGAAGTTTAAAGAAGGTTCTTTCGATATGGAGAGCGAAGAGATTAATTATTAACAACAAGGTAGACACAATGAAAATAGAATGCAAGAGTAAAAGATTTGTTATGCTATCCATTTTTTTTTATAATTTAAACGTGAGAGTATGAAAAAGACACTATTATTATTGATTATGTTTATTCCTTGTTTATGCAAGGCTCAATTTGAATTAACTCCGACAGGGTTTATTGCAACAGATTCCAAGAAAGACTTTATTGTAAAAGATTTTAGTGGTAAAAGTTCCATTGATTTATACGAACAAGTACACAGGGCTGCTGTAACTTACAGTCTTATTGATGTAAATAAGGGGCTATCCAATAAGATGGGAAATATTGAGGGAGAAGTTCTAACTATCATCGGTAAGGGAACTATTCCCATAAAAAGAGTAATGACATTTAATTATACGTTACAATATAGTATGATTGTTCGGTTTAAGGATGGACGAATAAGATTTGATGCACCTACAATCATGGATTTGTACACATACAATGGTTATCATCAAAAACAAACAGTAGGATTATCCGGAAGTGGAATATCAAGTGCTGGCTCAACCATTTATATATTTAGGAACGATGGAGAAGTCCGTGAAAAGAAAATAAAAAAAACATTAGAAGAGTTTTTCAACAATATTGTTGAAAAAATATCTAATTCAATTAGTGGAGCAGATGAAGATTGGTAATTTGATTTAATAAACATTTTCGTCAATCATTGGTAGTTGTTTTAATGGTTATTTTCACTCATTTTCAACCCCGTTGATTAGCTTGTTTGTAAAAACGTGAATGAAGTCTTTTTCGTTTAAAAGTTTTTTGTCGAATTTGTCGAAAAAAACTTTTTTACCATTTAAGATGATTTCTCTTGAATACATATTATTGGTATTGTCAACTGATAATGTGATTTCAATTTTGGTTGTTATATTTTCCATTGACTTATTTTTTGCGTAAATATACAATAAACAAATAAATTATCCAACCCGCCAGCCATATTACTGGCGGGGGATCGTAACGTGAACGTTGGTCGAAACCTCAACGTGCATCTTACACTATCTGTTTACGCGGCAATATTCGTAATAGGCGATTAGCTTTGAACCGTATTCTGTATCTTGTGACAAAGGCGATAATTGGTGATGGGAATAGACTTTATTATCCTTCAAAAATGGTAATCCGTCGTCATTTATAAAAATCAGCCTATAATGAACTTCAACTTCCATTTTACGGGATAGGGAAGGGGTTAATTCATTAAAACATACCACAGCTATCATTTTTCTACCATCTTCCAATTTTACTTCTACAATTGTGCCTACATGAAAGGGGATGAAAGGGAAATATTCTATCGTAAGCAATTTCAGAAAATTCTTAGTATTCCCTAATTTCGTATAGATTTCCCTTATCTTTTTATGCCCCTGAATATCTTCTTCAAGGCTTAATTCACCTTTCAAATAGGCTTCTTTCATTCCCAAAGCAATCTTTAAAATATCCAGCTCTAAAATCGACTTGTTGGATATAACGTCTTCTATATTAAATTTTTCCATATTATTGAAACTTTGTTTTTTCATGGTTAGAAAATATAGTATATGGGCTGTACGTCATTACTCCGTACCTCTTGCCACCTATGTATTATGCAATTGAATTATTTGTAAGCAAAGTTTATGGCACATTGCCCGACAGACTTCCCCTTACTGAACAAGTTAATGAAATACCTTTGCCCATAAGGGGTGATTACAGCCTTTCTGTTGATGAATACCATTCCTTTTGCGGGTTGGGTTTTCTCTGCAACCTTCATCACTCCTAAAGATACAGACTTTTGGGATGGCAGATTGTAACGTGTGCCTTTGCTCAACAGATACCCGCTCCACCGGAGCCATTCATACAAAGCGTTCTGCCCCTTTTTGAACAGCCCGTTTTGCTTCAATATATTTGCCATCTCGCCAATGGATATACAGTCCTCGGATTGCATGATGCAGTCCGCAAAATCGGCTTTGGGCTGGAGTTTGGTAATTTTTGCGTCTTTCTGCTCGATTGTTCTTTGCTGTTGCTCGATTTGCTTGGCTTGGTCGGCTGCGAGTTGCAATGCTTCGGAGAAAGATTGGGGGATTTTCGGCTTGCCTAATTCCAATGTTTCCAGCCTATCAATAATCCTTTCACGCAAAACTGCGTCATAACCCGAAGCCAAAATAAGGCAGCCTTTAGGAGTGAGATTGAAACAAGGGCTTTGCCTATTAGATTTGTCAGTGTAAGAGGTCTCCACAAAATTGTGGGCAGCTACTCCTTGTTTGAGTAAGTTTCTGATGTCTCGTAAGATAGCATCATGCCTTTTACCCGTAACCTCTGCAATTTCAAGAGAGGTCATACTTTCTTGATTGGGAATTAAATTTTCCATACTTGTAATTTTTAGACATAAAAAAACTGCACTACGTGTTGTCTAAGCCTTACAAGCAAAGCTTCGGGGTTGTTTCCAATTCCCGACACGGTGCAGTTATATCTTTATATTCAAAAGAATATATATGTATAGGCACAAAAAATGCCGCTATATTTGCGGCTTCGTACCGCTTGTAAGTTTTAGACATTGCAAATATAGGCATATTCCGCATAACAACAAATTTTAATATCGTTTTTTTGCTTGTTTTATAGCATTATCCAGGTCGGCAATCATCCTCTCATAGTCCTTATGTGATGCGGCTACATTATTTGCTATCGCATTGCCAAGTTCCTCGATAGAGGCGCAAATATCGCCTACAAGTTGTTTGTTTTCTTCCATGATATTAATAGTTAAGTTAATCACCTACGTAATGAGAACCGAAACGCCCATAGCTATACGGATTATAGTAAGCAGATGCCGGGATTGATAAATCATCATAAGAACCTCTTCCGGCAGGCTTGTATCTTTTTGCTTCTTCTCTCAATCTATCAGCGAATGCCTTGTTGTCAGCAGCCTTATAGTCTACGATATTAGCTATATCTTCTTTGACACGTACCGAGAACTTCGCCATTTTCCAGGACTTTTTTAGGCTTTCAGACCAGGTGTATTTGCCCGTCTTGTAAAAGTTGTGAGCCCTTTTCATTATCTCTGATAAGTTGTAGCGTTTCATAATCGTTATTCTTTATTGTTTAACTTTGATGATGCAAAAATAAAGTAATATTTTATCTCTTACAAGCAAATATATAAATATTACTTTATCTTTAACATAGATTAGTAAACTAATATTTTATCGATAGATATTAGAGATTAAAATATTACTATATTTGCAGCATTAACCAGTTAAAGCTATATTTTATGCAAGTAAGAATCAAAGAAATAATGGTAGAAAAAGGTATGTCGTCAGTTAGTTTAGCTGATATAATAGGCGTTTCAAAGGTTACGGTAAGTAATCTTATTAATAACAAAACGATGCCTTCAGTAGAAACCCTCGAAAAGATAGCCACCGCCTTAAACGTTCCTATGTGGCAGCTATTTGCCTCACCGAAAGAGGTTACCGGGGATAACGAACTTACAGCCCTTATCCAGCACAAGAAAGATTTCTACAAAGCCGTCACAATAGAGGAACTAAAGAAAATTGTGACTGAAATAGAAGAAAAAGCTGATTGAAGTTGTATTTCTATATAACTTTTTATATCTTTGTACCATGAGAAAGATAATCGCATATAAAGACTATTTCAGTGACTTCATAAAGAAGTTATCGAAAGACGAAACAAATAAAATACGTCGTGCGTTAGATTTGTTCAAGGTAGAGGATAAAATGCCAAGACACTTTATAAAATTCATACGTGATGGAGTTTATGAGTTTCGCGTAACCTATGGTAATAATGAATTTCGTATCTTTTTCATATATGACGGTGACACGATTGTCGTCCTTTTCAACGCATTCAAGAAAAAGACGCAGAAAACGCCTGATAATGAGATAAAGAAAGCAATAAATTTAAAGGAGGAATATTATGCAGCTAAAAGAAATCAGTAAAGACATCTATGACGTAGATGCTTGGTTGGACGAAGGTCTTGGAAAGGCAGGAACTCCCGAGCGTGAGAAAAACCGTGAAAAGGCATGGGAAGAGTACAATGCCCAAATCCTATTGGATGCCCGTAAAAATGCAAGGCTTACACAAGCGGAACTTGCCAAGCGTATTGGAGCTGACAAGGGGTATATTTCAAGAATAGAAAGAGGACTTACAGTTCCTACTGTTGCTACATTGTATAAAATAGCTTCTGCCATGGGGATGACTGTTGAACTACGTCCTGCATGAAGTTTAAAAATGAATATTATGCAAGCAAAACCTAAAATCGAAAGTATGGATGCAATGTATTCAGAACCTAATGAAGAAACGGTTGCAGCCATAAACGAGGCGCGTTCCGGTAAATATGCCGGGGTTATTGATACCAGTAGTATGGAAGCCTTTATAAAATCTTGTGAGTAGATGAAGCAGTTACACTATTCGACACAGTATAAAAAGATTTTAAGCGATACCGAAACAACCCATCCAAATTGAGCAAGTTATTGGAAGTGTTTCGTATGTTGGAGAATGAAATAGAACTTCCGGAGAAATATAAGGCTCATGTTCTGATTGGCGAGTATAAGGATTGCATGGAGTGCCATATTGAGGGAGATTTTCTTCTTATATGGTTTGACGAGGGGAGCGATGTTATTGAAATCCTTAGGCTTGGAAGCCACTCTGAATTATTTGGGAAAAAGAAGGTGTAAATGAGAATATAAAAAGGGGAACAGATAAAATTAAATGTCAAGTAATATGGGAAGTGCAATAGAAAGCAAGAAAGCAAAGTATTCTTCAAAGCATCCGCATCGTCTAAAGCCTAAGGGTGATAGACTGGGATGGACGTTGCGAAGCGAAGTCAAGCATCCTCCTATGCGTGAAATTATTGGAGAGGGGAGAATTGTTAGTGACTCGTGTTGTTTTATTTCGACCACTGCAAAAATGATTATGTAAATGTTCGATAGAATCCAACCATTTGAATTAAAATATATGCGGATATTTATTATGTAAATTGTATGCAAATGATTTTTGTATGTAGTATAAATATTTGATATACAGTCTTGTGTGTGTGATAAAATACAGCTTCCCAAGCTGAGGGTCGCGGGTTCGAGTCCCGTTTTCCGCTCTGTCTGAGAATTAGGCGGTTACTAATAAAGTAGCTGCCTTTTTTATTTGCTTATGTTAGTTAATACAACAAGCCATACGATGTTAACTTCGTAATGATATGATATTAACTTCTTAGTATGTAATAAGTTAACATCCTTTCCGCATGATTATTAACTTACTGTAACCGATAGGTTATGACGGGGTGTTACGGGAAAAAAGCCTGCATTTATAAACTCCGCAAAAAATAGTGATTACACAATAAACACTTTTCGCACAGAAATTTGTACTTTTGCACTCCGTTTAATGAATCCGAATAGAAAACTTTAAAAACAAAATAGAATGGCAGTAGAATTGAAAGACCTGACCAAACGTAGCGAGAATTATTCTCAGTGGTACAACGAGTTGGTGGTAAAGGCCGATTTGGCAGAGCAGTCGGCTGTGCGCGGATGTATGGTAATCAAGCCTTACGGATACGCAATTTGGGAGAAGATGCAGCGTCAGCTGGACGATATGTTCAAGGAAACAGGACACGTAAACGCTTATTTCCCCTTACTTATCCCGAAATCATTCCTCAGCCGCGAAGCGGAACACGTGGAAGGCTTTGCCAAAGAGTGTGCCGTAGTAACGCACTATCGTCTGAAGAACGACCCGAATGGCGGCGGCGTAGTGGTAGACCCCGCCGCAAAGCTGGAAGAGGAGCTCATCATCCGTCCCACTTCGGAAACTATCATTTGGAACACCTATAAGAACTGGATTAATTCGTACCGCGACCTGCCTATCCTGTGCAACCAGTGGGCAAACGTATTCCGTTGGGAAATGCGTACCCGTCTGTTCCTTCGTACTGCCGAGTTCTTGTGGCAGGAAGGCCACACGGCGCACGCCACTCGCGAAGAAGCCGAGGAAGAAGCGGTACGTATGCTGAACGTCTACGGTGAGTTTGCCGAGAAATACATGGCAGTGCCCGTCGTTAAGGGTGTGAAATCTGCCAACGAACGTTTTGCAGGCGCTCTCAATACCTATACTATCGAGGCGATGATGCAGGACGGTAAGGCCTTGCAGAGCGGTACTTCCCACTTCCTGGGACAGAATTTCGCCAAAGCTTTCGATGTACAGTTCGTCAATAAAGAGAATAAGCTGGAATATGTATGGGCTACTTCCTGGGGCGTATCTACCCGTTTGATGGGTGCGCTTATCATGACACATTCCGATGATAACGGTCTGGTGCTTCCGCCACACCTGGCCCCGATACAGGTAGTTATCGTGCCTATCTATAAGAATGCCGAAATGCTTGCCAAGATTGACGAGAAGATTGCCGGTATCGTAGCCAAACTGAAATCAATGGGTATCTCGGTGAAGTACGACAATGCCGACAACAAGCGTCCGGGCTTCAAGTTTGCCGATTACGAGGTGAAGGGTGTACCTGTTCGTCTGGTTATGGGCGGTCGTGACCTGGAGAACAATACAATGGAAGTGATGCGCCGTGATACACTGGAAAAAGAAACCCGTTCTTGCGACGGTATCGAAGAATACGTAAAAGACCTGCTCGAAGAAATTCAGGCAAATATCTATAAGAAAGCGTTGGATTATCGCAACAGCCGCATTACTGTGGTAGACAGCTACGACGAGTTCAAGGAAAAGATTGAAGAGGGCGGCTTTATCCTGGCTCACTGGGACGGTACAACCGAGACCGAAGAGAAGATAAAGGAAGAAACCAAAGCTACCATCCGCTGTATTCCGTTTGAATCTTTCGTACCGGGCGATAAGGAGCCGGGCAAATGTATGGTTACCGGTAAGCCGTCTGCCTGCCGCGTGATATTCGCACGTTCTTATTAATCGGACATTTTCATCCTGCGGAACGGATTTTTTCGTCCCGCGGTACCAATCAACTCATCCCGTGAGACGAATCCGTTCATCTCACGGGATGATTTTTTTTATCCCGTGAGGAAAATAGATATACGTCGTAAGATAACTTTCTTTCTCCCCGGGATAACTTTTTATCCTTGTGAGATAAAATTGTAACCTTCCCCACATACATCTGAAACAGCTTTCGGACATCTTTGTATCATCAAAAAGAAAAGAGATATGAACATGAAACCGAATGGAAACGATTACACCGTAGAGGCGGCTGCCGGCGGTGGCTTTTATGCCTATTTTATGAATAATCCTTTGTGCAGCGCCTATGGCGACACGCCGGATGAAGCTTGTGAGAATCTGGAACAACTTGTAGACGAATTCGTCAGCGATATGTATATGGTTGAGGAATTCGTATAAATGCACTATACAGAGATATTTCATCCTTTTTACGTATAACAATTCCATAAATTCTCTTGAAGTCATGCCTGTGCGACGCCGGCGTGGCTTTTACCGAAAACGTGTAAAGTAAACAATATACAAACTGTACAAAGATGAAAGTTCTTTTTATTGTTCAAGGAGAGGGGCGGGGACATCTCACCCAAGCCATTGCCATGGAAAGGCTTCTGCGCCGCAACGGACATGAAGTAGCGGAAGTGCTGGTGGGTAAAAGCAATTCCCGTCATCTGCCCGGGTTCTTCAATCGCAGTATTCAGGCTCCGGTAAAGCGCTTTCTCAGTCCGAATTTTCTGCCGACACCTGCCAATAAGCGGGTGAGCCTGTCGCGCAGTGTGGCGTACAACCTTGTCAAAGTACCGGCCTATCTGCAAAGTATGCGCTACATTCATCGGCGCATCAAGGAAACCGGCGCGGAACTGGTCATTAACTTTTATGAACTGCTGGCCGGACTTACTTATCTGGCGTTTCGTCCGTCCGTGCCTCAAATCAGTATCGGTCACCAGTACCTCTTTCTGCATCGCGATTTCGAATTTCCCGCCAAGAGCCGGTGCGGTTTGTGGCTTCTGCGTTTCTTCACCCGGCTCACCTGCATAGGAGCATCCCAAAAGCTTGCGCTCTCCTTTCGTGAAATGGAAGACGATGAACGTGCCCGTATTCATGTCGTACCGCCGCTGCTTCGCCGTGAAGTGCTTTCCTGCGAGAGCGTAGAGGGTGATTATCTGCACGGATATATGGTGAATGCCGGTTTCGGCGAAAACATAAAGGCGTGGCATAGGGAACATCCGGAAGTGCCGCTTCATTTCTTTTGGGACAAGCAGGATGAAGCGGAAGTGTGTAAGGTAGATGGTACGCTGAGTTTTCATCAGATTGACGATATGAAGTTTCTTCACTATATGGCGGGTTGCAAGGCGTATGCCACAACCGCAGGGTTTGAATCGGTTTGCGAAGCGATGTATCTGGGCAAGCCTTTACTGATGGTTCCCGCACATATCGAGCAGGATTGTAACGCATACGATGCCGCCCGTACAGGAGCGGGCGTTGTTTCTGACGAATTCGATTTGCGGCGGTTGCTGAACTTTTCCGAGAATTATAAGCCGGACGCGCATTTCCGTTATTGGGTGCAAAGCTGCGACCGACAGATAATGCACCATATAGAGGCGGCTATGTGCTTGTCACACTATCCCTCTCCGGTTTTTCCTTATTCATATTGTAATATGTCCGGCATGGTATTGTAATACTTATTGCATACTTTTGCCCGCAAATCATTGATAAATATATACAGATGATTAATAAGAAGACACTATCAGAAGCGTATGTAGACCGCGATTTGAGTTGGATGTACTTCAACCGGCGCATCCTACAGGAAGCTGCTAAGCCGCAGGTACCCTTACTGGAGAGGTTGAGCTTTCTCGGTATTTATTCCAATAATCTGGATGAGTTTTTCCGTGTCCGCATGGCTACGCTCGGTCGCATTGCCGAGTGCGAGGATAAAAGCCTGCGTTCGGAGCGCGAGCATGCTCGCCAGCTTATCAAGCAAATCAACAAACTGAATAACAAGTATGCCAAAGAATATGAGCACGCCATCTATGAGGTAACCCGGCTGTTGCGTGAGGAAAACATCTTCCTGCTGAAAGAGGACGAGCTGGATGAAGGACAGCAACTGTTCGTGCGTCAGTTCTACCGCCAAAAGTTGAGCGGTTTTGTCAGTCCCGTATGGCTTTCGGCAGTCAGGCAGCTGACGGATGAAACGGATGAGCACATCTATTTGGCTGTCAAGATGCAGGCCGAAGGTAGGAAAAGTTTTGATTATGCACTGATTGCGCTTCCCGTAGCCGAGTGCGGGCGTTTTGTGCGTTTGCCGGATAAGGAAAGCGGGAGCTATCTGATGTATTTGGACGATGTAATCCGCTACTGCCTGCCGATGATATTCTCCGGGCTGAACTATGTCTTTTTCAAGGCGTATGCGTTTAAGTTTACAAAGGATGCGGAAATGGAGATAGACAATGACTTGCGCAACGGCATGCTGCAAAAAATATCCAAAGGAGTGAAAAGCCGCAAGAAAGGTGATGCCCTGCGGGTGATTTACGATGCCGACATGCCGAAAGACTTGTTGAAGCGTGTAATGAACAAGCTGAATTTGGATAAGTTGGATACGGTATTGGGCGGCGGACGTTATCACAACCACAAGGATTTGATGTCGTTTCCGGATTGCGGCCGCAAGGATTTGAAATATCCCGCATGGGAGCCTGTCGTAAAACCGGAACTGGACGGCAACGAGAGTCTGCTGAAGCTGATACAGAAAGGCGACCGCTTTATCCATGTACCGTATCACAGCTTTGATTATTATATCCGAGTGTTGCAGGAAGCGGCGGTCAGCAAAGAAGTGAAAAGCATCAAGACAACGCTCTATCGTCTTGCTAAAGATTCGAAGGTGGTGAAAGCCCTTATCTGTGCCGCCCGCAACGGGAAAAAGGTAACGGTGGTTATCGAACTCTTGGCGCGCTTTGACGAAGCTTCCAACATCGGTTGGTCTAAGAAGATGCAGGATGCGGGCATCCATGTAATTTTCGGAGTGGAAGGTCTGAAAGTACATTCCAAGATTACCCATATCGGCATGAAAACAGGAAATGATATAGCCTGCATCAGTACGGGAAACTTTCACGAGGGGAATGCACGTATGTACACCGACTATATGTTGATGACTGCCGCACGCAATGTGGTGCACGATGTCAATTCCGTATTTATATTCATCGAGAAGCCCTATTCACCTGTGCGTTTCAAAGAACTGCTGGTTTCGCCCAATGAGATGAAGCAGAAGTTTGTAAAGCTGATAAACGATGAAATCAAGAACAAGCAGGCGGGCAAACCGGCTTATATCCTTGTCAAGATAAACCATATCACGGATACGGCTATGGTAAAGAAACTCTATGAGGCTTCCGCCAACGGTGTGCCTGTCAAACTGCTGGTACGTGGCAATTGTTCCCTGATGACGGGTATTTCCGGTGTGAGTGATACGATATGTATCAACGGCATTATAGACCGCTATCTGGAGCATTCTCGTATCTTCATCTTTGCTGCGGGTGGAGAGGATAAAACCTTTATCGGTTCTGCCGACTGGATGCCGCGCAATCTGGACAATAGGGTGGAAGTAGTGACTCCCGTGTACGATCCGCTGATTAAAGCCGACTTGCGTAAAGTCATCGAATTCGGGCTTTGCGATAATTGTCAGGGAAGCATTGTCGACGGAAACGGAGAGAATCGTCCTTGGACTACAGAAAACGATGTGCCGTTCCGTTCGCAAGAGGAACTTTATAAAAGTTATAAGGAATAAAAAGCATTATAAGTAAAAAGAATGAATGGAAAATGTTATGCCGCTATCGACATCGGCTCTAATGCTGTGCGGCTACTTATTAAAAAGGTGAAAGAGGATGAAAATCTGGTGAACAAGCGTCTTTCCAAAGCGATGCTCCTTCGCGTTCCGTTGCGATTGGGCTTTGATGTTTTCGCTTTGGGAGAGGTTTCCGATGTGAAAGCCGTGAAACTGCGCCGCTTGATGAAAGCTTTCCGCCAGTTGATGAAAATATACGAGGTGACGGATTATCGTGCGTGCGCCACGTCTGCCATGCGCGACGCGAAGAATGGAAAATCCATCATAAAGAAGATACTGAAAGATACGGGCATCAATATTGAAGTGATTGACGGGCAGGAAGAAGCACGGATGATATACAATAATCATATAGAATGTCTGGAAGACCGCATGGGAAATTACATCTATGTGGATGTGGGCGGCGGAAGTACAGAAATCAATTTGCTGACAAACGGTGAACTGGTACAATCGCTTTCTTATAATATAGGTACGGTGCGCATGTTGAGCAATGCCGTTAAGGCAGAAAGCTGGCAGCAAATGAAGGATGATTTGCAACGTCTTACGGCTGACTTTCAGGGAATCAATATCATCGGTTCGGGGGGAAACATCAATAAACTGTATCGTCTTGCCGATAAAAAGGATAAGAAGAAACTGCGCCTGCCCGTTCAGTCTTTACAGGTTTTGTATGACGAATTGCAACCGCTTACTCCCGAACAGCGTATGGAAGCTTTCAGTCTCAAGGCCGACCGTGCAGATGTTATCGTGCCTGCCGCAGAGATTTTCCTCACGATTGCAGAGGTTGTGAAAGCGGAATATATACATGTGCCTGTCATCGGCTTGGCAGACGGTATCATCGATAGTTTGTACACTAAAAATCTGTTGCAGCAGGGGTAATAATCCTTGTTACTTTACGATAGTAGTCTCACTGGCCGACGAGACTACTATCGTTTACTTACATGACTACTCTCGCAAACCGACGAGGCTACTTTCGCAGACTGTCTATATTGTTTTCATCATCATTTCCTTTTCTATTGTTTCTGCTGCTGGCGTAACCTTTTTAATTTCCACTTATTCCAGAAGAGCAGCTCATTCCATTTATTGAAGTCTTTCTTGAAGACGATACCTATGCCCTGAGTGGTGAGGTTGGTCTTGGTGTAGTAGCGGTCGTTGGTTTCGTTATACGCTTTCAGGCGTATGTCACCAGAACGGTTTACGAGCCATTCGGCCTGAAAGTCACCTACGAAGTTCGTGTTTGCCATCGGGTTGTCGCGATAGCCGAAGTTACCGTTGATAAGCAGGCGGTTGTTCAGCAGTTGCCCGGAGAGCATTGTCTCGAATTCCATGTCGGTCCAGCCTTTTTCTCCGGTACTGAAGTTCGTGCCGAAGTTCCAGTTGTTGCTGTCTATAATCTGTGAAAGCGCATTGTTCAACTGCCCGGACAGGGTGGAAGACAGTACGCTCGACATCATGTTGGAGTTGCCGGTGGCATCCACATTCTCCGGGGTATAGAACTTGCCGATACCCAGCAGGTAGAGTATCTGCATATTCATCTGCTCGTCCGTAGGGATATAGTTACGCACCAATGCCTGCACTTCATCGCGCTCGTTGGGCAGTTCCAGGCTCATTTTGATGTCCGGCGAGGTGAGTTGCCCGGTCAGAGCCATAAGGCAGTTTACCTTGATGCTGGTTTGATTGACGTAGTTGCCGGCGTCGGGTACAAGGTCGTTCAGCGAAGCGGAGTTCACGAGGTAGCCGGCCTGGATGTCGAGGGTGGCATCGAGCGGCGGTCCGTTGAAGGTGATGGTACTTCCGTCTTTGATGATGAAGTCCTTACGGATTACTTCCTGCAAACTGAATTTATACACTCCCTGACTGATGCGATAACTGCCGAACATCTTCACATCTCCCTTATTGTAGAATTCGGTACGGATGTTACCCGTACCTTTTCCGCTGATGTAGTCACCTGCAATGGGGTCCATGATAATTTTCATGGTAGCGTCCGGTGTGGCGTCTATCAAGAGATTCAGACGGATATCGGTATCGCTTTCCTTTTCCCGGACTTCTTTCTGGGCTTGCTCGAACTCGGATATAAGTACGATGGAATCTTGGAGTACGCGGCGGGGCGTCTTGTCTACGAAGCGTATAAACTGGTTGCTGACTGCCGAGGCGACACCCTCTTTCATATAGGTGAAGTTGGTGTTGCGGTTGGTGGTCATTGCCACGTCGATGTTTACTCCCTCGGCTGCATTACCGGCAATGGTGGCGTTACCCGTACCATATACCGTGCCGTAGAAAGGAAAATCGGGAGACTCTTTGGTGTTCATTACCAGCATATTGTTGACATCGAATTGGAAACGGTATTCCAGATTCTTGAAATGTCGGTAATGCAGGTAGCCGTTGGCTCTTCCCTGATGTCCTTGCGTGTCGAAGATGCGGTTGTTGCGGAAAGTAAGCCCGCCCGGTTCGATAAGTATGCTGTCTTTCAGCGAGAAAGTGGTATTGAGCACATCTACCTTTAGGGAAGCGTCGCCAAACACACGCCCTTCCATTGTCAGCGCTTTGAATTTGCCGTAGAAATGTACGTGGCCACTGGCGCGTCCGTTGAATTCGGGCGTGATGCTTTGCATATAGTGGTGGATGAACTTCAGGTTGGTACTGTCGGCCTCGATTTGCAAATCGAGCGAGCTGGTGGGCTTTATGGGGTAAATGTAGCCGTACACATGGCTCTTGGCGATGTCTTTCTCGCGTATGCGGGCATCCAGATAGATGCCTTTTACGTCGTGATGCCATTCTCCGTGTATGTTGGCATCGCCTAAAAGTCCTTCGTTCAAGCCGAGGTTGCGGATGAACAGGTCGGTGCTCATTACGGGGGTTTTAAGTACGCCGCTGGCGTATGCAGGGCCGGTGGCTTCACCTTTGAAGTTGACGCCCAGGTCGGCTATGTCGAATACATAGCCTATGTTTATCTCTTTCAGGTTCAGGCGTACGGTGTCCTGCGGCTGTTCGGATACGGTTCCGTTGATACGCAAATGACGCTCTTTATGACTGAAATAGAAATTGTTGACATGTATCTTGCCCGAGTCTACAACGATTTGTGACGGGTGTATCTTCCAGATAGTGTCGTTGAGGATTACGTTCGTCTCCTGCACATTGACAATCGTCTTCAGGGCGGGAATGTCTTTCTTGCCTTTGCGGACGGGTTTATGCTGTTGTTTATCGTTATCCGTTTCTTGCGATGATTGGCGGATGAATTGCGTTACGGCTGCCAGCTTGCCGCTGTATGTTACGGCGCTGCTGTTTCCCCAGTTGAAGATGGCTTGTATCTGGTCGTCTTTGGCCTTGGCTTCCAAAGCGACATTCACCGCGCCGGTTGCTTTCCGGTTGGTAAAGCGGACTTTTGCCTGGAACTGTTCGCCCGGATTTTCGCAGAGAATCACTCCCGATTCAAAGAACTTTTCTCCGTAGCTCAGTCGCGGGAAGTAACCTTCCACGCGCAGGCGTTGCGCTTTGTCGTTGAAGTAGCCTTTCAGCGTGGAGTGGGTATATACTTTCAGCGGTATCTGGAATACGGTGGACAGTATCTCCGTATTGTAGACGTGCAGGTCGAAATAGAAGTTGTTTTCGGTTTCCCGGGGTTTCTTGTCCGGCAATATCAAGGCGGGGATGTAACGCCGCATGATGTTGAGTACGCTGGTAGGCAGGGTCTGATAGGAGTAGTCCCCTTCGATAGTGCCTCGCAGGAAGTTGGAATTGATAGTCAGCCGTTTCTGACGCTCGTCATTCTGAGTGGCGGCAATCCGCAGGTTGTCCATGAAGAAGCTCTGGTCGGGAGCGGTGTATTGCAGGCTGTCAATGTTGATTTCACCGTTCATGTCGTTAATGGAACTTCCGGTGAAGTCGGCTTTTATCTTTACGGATATTTCCGTGTCCTTGTATTTGGGAGTAAGATGAAGGGTGTTCGGACGGAAATGGTCGACATCGGCGCGGAAGTTGAATGTCGGGATTTTGCCGGCTGTGTTGATGGAGCCGTTCAGTTGTATGGCGCCGTTCTCGTCGTCGAATGACACGTTTCCGTTGAAGCCGCCTTGTTTGTATTCACCGTCCAAAGTGATGTTTTCGTAGGTGTAGTCGCTGTAATCTATGGACGCAACAAGCCCTTTCATCGTAACGGACGGGTATCTCTTGGCGTAATGGCTGCCTTTGACATCCATATTGAAAGTTACTTTCCCGAATTTGTCGTTAGCCAACAGTTTGCCCAGCTCGAATTCCGCGGTCTTTACCGCGCCGGAATAGGAGAAATATCCCTTTTCCTTATCGGAACTGAACTTGACGTCTGTCTTTACAGTACCTATGTCCGTACGCACTTCACCGTAGGTAACCAAATCCGTGAAGTACCCGGATATTTCTCCCCGGAAGGATATCGTACCCAAATGCTGTAAGGCCAGCGGAACTCCTTTATAGTCTTTGCTCAGGTTGCGGACGAAGAATGCGATGCCGTCCGGATCGGCGTATAAATTGGACAGATTGCCGAATATATAAGCGTCTTGAGGATGTGAGAGGTCTTGCAGGGACACATCGCCTTTCAGCAGGAAATGGTTGTCGGCGGAGATTAGCAGCTTTGGGCAATTAAGCTGGTTGACCGTTCCGTCGGCTTCCGTTTCCAGTCGTAGTTTTTCTTTGAAAGGTTTGAAGGCGGGTACAAAAGCCGATAAGTCCTGCAACACGACTTCCGAAGGCAGCATACGGAATGAGAAGCGGACGTCATCGGCGAAATTGCCGAGAGAACCCAGACTGTCATACTCCATACGGATAGTATCCATTGCCAGGGAAGTGTTGGGTAAATCAATGGCAAAGTTCTCTATCCGCATGTTTTGGTTGTTGGCTACTATCTTAAGGCTCAGCTTCTTCAATTCAAAGCCGGAGTGTTCCTCTTCAACACTCATCCGCTTGATGGCGGCATTGATAGAGTCGCTTTGAAGCGCTTTCAGTGAGATGTTGGCAAGGATATTGGACAGACGGACGTGCTGCGGATTAAACTTTCCCGGAGTTTTTCCGGCAGAGAGGACATCATAGGATATTCTTCCGCGACGTATCAGCAGTGAGTTGATGCGAAGGTCCAGATTGCTCTTTTTCTTAACGGTGTCTTTGGAAGCGAAAGCGTCGAGTATAAACTGGAAATTGGTTTCAGCCTGTGGCGTAGGTCTTTCCAGATTGGCGTTGAAACTGAACAGTTGCACGTTTCCGATGGATATTTTTCCGTTGAACAAGGGGAGTATCTCGAACTTGGCCGACAGACGGCCTATTTTCAGCAACTCTTTCCCCGATTGGTCGTTCAGTATTAAGTCATCAATGATGATTCGGTTCAACAGGCCTATGTTTATCTGCCCTACAGTAAGTCGGCTGCCCAGTACGGAACTCAGTTCCTGGGCTACGAGTACGGACATCCGGTGCTGGACATAAGGAATGTTCAGCAATAAAATTATCCCGATATAGAGTCCCAATACTATACCGATTACCCAGCGTACTGTCGTTTTCAGCGTTCTGATAGGCGATTAATTTTTTGTTCAGCCAACAAAAATATGAAATAATACGTTATGGATACTACTTTTATCACTACTTTTGCAGCGTTTAAACGTAAATAAACACTATGAGTACAATAATCTTAGGAATAGAATCTTCATGCGATGACACTTCTGCAGCAGTCATCAAGGACGGCTACCTGCTATCGAATGTTGTGGCCAGCCAGGCAGTTCATGAGGCTTATGGCGGGGTAGTGCCCGAATTGGCTTCACGTGCGCATCAACAGAATATAGTGCCGGTGGTGCACGAGGCGTTGAAGCGTGCCGGAGTTACCAAAGAGGAACTGAGCGCTGTGGCGTTTACGCGCGGTCCGGGATTGATGGGTTCTTTGTTGGTAGGCGTGTCGTTTGCCAAAGGGTTCGCCCGTTCTTTGGGTATTCCCATGGTGGATGTTAATCATCTGACAGGACATGTGTTAGCTCATTTCATTAAAGCGGAAGGTGAAGATAATGTGCAGCCTGAGTTTCCTTTCCTTTGCTTGCTGGTCTCCGGTGGAAATTCCCAGATTATTTTGGTGAAAGCTTACAATGACATGGAAATCTTGGGACAGACAATCGATGATGCCGCAGGTGAAGCCATTGATAAATGTTCCAAGGTAATGGGGCTGGGTTACCCCGGCGGACCGATTATCGACAAGCTTGCGCGCCAGGGCAATCCTAAAGCGTTTACTTTCAGCAAACCTCATATTCCGGGGCTGGATTACAGCTTCAGCGGACTGAAAACCTCATTCCTGTATTCGTTGCGGGACTGGATGAAAGATGATCCCGATTTCATCGAACATTACAAGACGGATCTGGCCGCTTCGCTGGAAGCTACTGTCGTCGATATATTAATGGATAAATTGCGTAAAGCCGCAAAGCAATATAACATAAAGGAAGTGGCCGTTGCAGGCGGTGTATCGGCCAATAACGGCTTGCGCAACTCTTTCCGCGAGCATGCCGAAAAGTATGGTTGGAATATATTCATTCCTAAATTCAGCTATACAACGGATAATGCCGCAATGATTGCCATTACCGGATATTTTAAGTATTTGGATAAGGATTTCTGCCCGATAGAGGCTCCGGCTTATTCACGTGTTACTTTGTAAGGTTCTATATATAATAAGGTATGAAACCGGAAGAGGAGATAGGAGAATTGTTGAAAGCGAAGGATTTGTCCCTTTCCACCGCTGAAAGTTGTACCGGCGGCGGAATAGCAGCCTTGATAACTTCGGTTCCGGGGAGCTCGGAGTATTTTAATGGCGGCATTGTGGCGTATTCTAATGAAATAAAGAAGGATTTGCTTCATGTTTCCGCCGAAACTCTGGCTAAATACGGCGCGGTGAGCCGGGAAACCGTTATCGAAATGGTGAAAGGTGCGATGAAAACGCTGAAAACGGATTGTGCGGTTGCCACCTCTGGTATTGCAGGTCCCGGTGGCGGTACACCGGAAAAACCGGTAGGTACGGTGTGGATAGCCGCTGCATATAAAAATGACATCGTAACCATGAAGCAGGAAGGAGACCGCGGAAGAGCGGGAAATGTACAGTCGGCTATTCAAAATGCCCTGTCGATGCTCTGTGACAAGCTAAAATGAGGAAAAAATGTTCTCGCACAATGAATTATTTTAGGAAAAACTTGTTTTGTAACGATAAAAGTGCTTACTTTGCGCTCTGTTTGAAATAAGTATAGATAAAAACTATAAAAATAAGATAGAAATGTCGAAGATTTGTCAAATTACCGGAAAGAAAGCCATGATTGGCAACAATGTTTCACACTCAAAGAGAAGAACAAAAAGAACCTTTGATTTGAACTTGTTTAACAAGAAGTTCTATTATGTAGAACAGGACTGCTGGATCAGTCTGAGCATTTGCGCTAACGGCCTGCGCATTATTAATAAAAAAGGTTTGGATGCTGCTTTGAAGGATGCAGTAGCTAAAGGTTATTGTGATTGGAAAAGCATTAAAGTAATTGGCTAAAAGTAGAGGAGAATACTGATTATGGCAAAGAAAGCAAAAGGTAACAGAGTACAGGTGATTCTGGAATGCACGGAACACAAGGATAGCGGTATGCCGGGAACTTCTCGTTATATTACGACGAAGAACAGAAAGAATACTACCGAGAGATTGGAATTGAAGAAATACAATCCGATTCTGAAGAGAGTAACAGTACACAAAGAAATCAAATAATAATAGTATAACCCATGGCAAAGAAAACAGTAGCAAGTTTGCACGATGGTTCTAAAGAAGGTCGTGCTTATACGAAAGTTATCAAGATGGTTAAGTCTCCGAAAACCGGCGCTTACATCTTCGATGAGCAAATGGTTCCTAACGAAAAAGTGCAAGACTTTTTCAAAAAATAAGATAAATGCAGTTGCTGTGAAGCACTGATTACTTATAAAGCTCCTCTCACCGAATCTATCGGTGGGGGGATTTTTTTTGTTATTAAATCGCTTCAACTTTTATTATTTGTTAGTTTTGTTATATCTTTGTAGCATAATGTATTGTACAAAAAGGTAGACTATGGGATTTTTTAGTTTTTTCTCAAAAGAAAAGAAGGAAACGTTAGATAAAGGATTATCTAAAACAAAGGAAAGTGTATTCGGCAAGATAGCTCGTGCTGTGGCTGGAAAGTCGAAAGTGGATGATGAAGTGCTGGATAATCTGGAAGAGGTGTTGATTACTTCGGATGTGGGTGTGGAAACTACGTTGAAGATAATTGAACGTATCGAGAAGCGTGCCGCAGATGAAAAATATATGAACGCGCAGGAACTGAATATGATTTTGCGCGATGAAATCGCTGCTTTGTTGACTGAGAATAACTCGGACGATGTAGATGATTTTGAAACTCCGATTACGAAGAAACCTTATGTTATTATGGTGGTCGGAGTGAATGGCGTAGGAAAGACTACAACCATCGGTAAATTGGCTTATCAATTTAAGAAAGCCGGTAAATCTGTTTATTTGGGTGCGGCCGATACTTTCCGTGCGGCAGCGGTAGAACAGTTGGTAATATGGGGCGAGCGTGTAGGTGTTCCTGTTATAAAGCAAAAAATGGGTGCCGACCCTGCTTCCGTGGCATTTGATACTTTAAGCTCTGCGGTAGCCAATAATGCCGATGTGGTGATTATTGATACGGCCGGACGTCTGCATAACAAAGTAGGCTTGATGAATGAGCTGACTAAGATTAAGAATGTAATGAAAAAAGTCGTACCTGATGCTCCCAATGAGGTGTTGCTTGTTTTGGACGGCTCCACCGGACAAAATGCATTCGAGCAGGCCAAGCAGTTTACTTTGGCTACGGAAGTTACGGCAATGGCTGTAACCAAGTTGGATGGAACGGCTAAAGGCGGTGTTGTGATAGGTATTTCCGATCAGTTCAAAATTCCGGTAAAATATATCGGTCTGGGAGAAGGCATGGAAGATTTGCAGGTGTTCCGTAAAAAAGAGTTTGTCGATTCGTTGTTTGGGGGAAATGCATGAAACGGAAAACCATTGATATTATAACATTAGGTTGTTCTAAAAATTTGGTGGATTCGGAGCATTTGATGCGTCAATTGGAAGAAGCGGGTTTTCATGTGACGCATGATGCCGAACGTCCGAAAGGACAGATTGCGGTAATTAATACTTGCGGTTTCATCGGTGATGCAAAGGAAGAGTCCATTAATATGATTCTTGAATTTGCGCAGGCCAAGGAAGAAGGGAGTTTGAAGAAACTCTATGTCATGGGCTGCCTGTCGGAACGTTATCTGAAAGAACTGGCCATTGAAATTCCTCAGGTTGACAAGTTTTACGGCAAGTTCAACTGGAAAGAACTGTTGCAGGATTTGGGCAAGGCATATCATGATGAACTGCACATAGAGCGTACATTGACCACTCCCCGGCATTATGCATATCTGAAAATATCGGAAGGATGCGACCGCAAATGTTCGTATTGCGCTATTCCTATTATTACGGGGCGGCATATATCGCGTCCGATGGAAGAAATTCTGGATGAGGTGAAATATCTCGTAGCTCGTGGAGTGAAAGAGTTTCAGGTTATTGCGCAAGAGTTGACCTACTATGGCGTGGATTTGTATAAAAAGCAGATGTTGCCCGAATTAATCGAAAGAATTTCCGAAATACCGGGTGTGGAATGGATACGCCTGCACTATGCCTATCCGGCTCACTTTCCTATGGATTTGTTCCGGGTAATGCGCGAACGTCCTAATGTCTGTAAATATATGGATATCGCTTTGCAGCATATCAGTGATAATATGCTGGATAAAATGCGCCGCCATGTAACTAAGGAAGAAACTTATCGGCTGATAGAAAAATTCCGTAAAGAAGTTCCCGGTATTCATTTGCGTACAACCTTGATGGTAGGGCATCCCGGAGAAACGGAAGCGGACTTTGAGGAATTGAAAGAATTTGTCCGCAAGGTGCGTTTCGATAGAATGGGTGCGTTTGCGTATTCCGAAGAAGAGGGAACGTATGCTGCGGCCCATTATGAAGATGTCATTCCCCAAGAAGTGAAACAAGCTCGTTTGGATGAGTTGATGTCTATTCAGCAAGGTATTTCAGCAGAACTGAGCGCGGCAAAAGTAGGTAAGCGGATGGATGTGATAATCGACCGTCTGGAAGGTGATTATTATATCGGACGCACAGAATTTGACTCTCCCGAGGTGGATCCGGAAGTATTGATTGAGTGCGGAGATAAGGTTTTGGAGATTGGTAACTTTTACCGGGTGGAGATAATAAACTCCGATGATTTCGACCTTTTTGGCCGAGTTCTTTAAAGATTTTTTCTGAACTTCTTGTATATATGGGGAAGATTTGCTAATATAGCACCGTAGTTCACAATTTTAAAGCTTGGATTTTGAATAACAAAGAATTTACTTCTGAATTGTCACGACGATTGGGGTATACTTTAAAGGATACCTCGGAATTGGTTACATCTTTGTTGTCGGATATGACGCGGCAGTTGGAGGACGGGAATACGATTTCCGTACAAGGCTTTGGAACATTCGAAGTTAAAAAGAAAGCGGAACGTATATCTGTCAATCCTACAACGAAGCAACGTATGTTGGTTCCGCCGAAACTGGTGTTGACCTATAAGCCCAGTACGTTGTTAAAAGATAAGTTTAAGTAGTCTTTCTTTTAAAATCTCCCATATTATGAATGAAAAACTAAACATACAGGACTTGATTGACTTGCTGGCTGAAAAGCATGGCATGAGCAAGAAGAATGCTGATAGTTTTGTGAAGGAATTTTTCCAGTTGATAGAAGAAGCGCTGGAAAAAGACAAATATGTGAAGATAAAGGGATTGGGGGCTTTTAAGCTGATTGATGTGGAAAGCCGTGAAAGTGTCAATGTCAATACCGGAGAACGTTTTGAGATACAAGGACATACTAAAGTTTCGTTTACTCCGGAACCTGCTCTGAAAGATATTATCAATAAGCCGTTTTCGCATTTTGAAACGGTTGTGCTCAATGACGGCACTGTTTTGGAAGATACCCCTATAGATAGCGGCAATGAGGATGAGGAAGAAGCAGAGCAAAAGACAGAAGGGGGGATGTCGGGAGAGGCTGAAGGTTCTCAAGGTGTGAAAGACGTCGTAAACGTGCCCCCGGTAGAAGTTGTACGGGAAGCAATTGCGGATATTCCTGAAGCAATCGAAACTCCGAAAGAAACTGAAAGTTTGGTGGAAACGAGTTCTTCGGAAGAAGCGAAAAGTTGCTTGGAGGAAATTACTGTAAGTCCGGAAGAAAAAGCTGTGGAAACCCTTTCTGCCACTTCGGAAGAGGAGATCGGTGTTGAAGAAACGAAAGCTGCGAAGACTGATGGACCGACGGAATCTTCTACAATGAAATACTTTATCGGCATTGTTGTTCTTGTTGTACTGTTGTGCGCAGGAACTGTCGTCTATTTGTATTATCCGGATCTGTTTGATAAATTATCAACCAAACCACCGGTAGAAGAAATTGTTGATGCCAAAGCTGATAAACAGACGGATGATGCCGCTTTAACAGATAGTATTGCCGATAAAGATACTGTAATTGTTGTAAAAGTGGATACGGTTTCGATGAAGCCTGCGGTGGAACCCGTAACCAAAAAGCCGGATGTATCGGCTGTTGTCAAAGAATCTGCCGCAGTTGCCGCACCTGTATCACAACCTAAAAAACAACCCGGAATCGCGTATGTTCCCGATTCCACCAATTATACTATCGTGGGAACGGAAACTACGTATACAATTAAGCCCGGAGAGACATTGACCAGAGTTGCCCTTCGTTTTTACGGTACTAAGGCGCTTTATCCATATATAGTAAAGCATAATCCGGGTGTTATTAAAAAACCGGATAATGTACCTGCGGGTACTACTATAAAGATACCGAAATTAGCGAAGAAGCAGTAAAAATATTACTGCTTCTTTTTTTGTTAAATACTAAACTCTATGAAAGTAGTTTAATCTAAAGGTTTCACATAGTTTTTTAATAAAAATTAGTTGCTATGGTTAATTTATTCCCGTACTTTTGGAAGCAAAATATAATTACCGGCGTTCAGTCGGGGTAAAATGAAAATTAAACATTAAAAATACATTGATTTATGGCTGAAACAATTGATATCCGCGAATTGAACGAGCGGATTGAAAGACAAAGTGCTTTCGTTACCAATCTTACTACGGGCATGGACCAGGTTATTGTAGGACAAAAGCACCTGGTAGAGTCGTTGTTAATCGGTTTATTGTCTGACGGACATGTATTGCTGGAAGGTGTGCCCGGTTTGGCAAAAACATTAGCAATCAAGACACTGGCTTCATTAATCGATGCGCAATATAGCCGCATTCAGTTTACGCCGGACTTGTTGCCGGCGGACGTTATCGGTACAATGGTTTACAGTCAGAAAGACGAGACTTTCCAAGTAAAGAAAGGTCCTGTGTTTGCTAATTTTGTCTTGGCAGATGAAATTAACCGTGCTCCGGCCAAAGTGCAGAGTGCTTTGCTGGAAGCCATGCAGGAGCGTCAGGTCACCATAGGTAAGGAAACTTTCAAGCTGCCCGAACCTTTCTTGGTACTTGCAACCCAGAATCCTATTGAACAAGAAGGTACATATCCATTGCCGGAAGCCCAGGTAGACCGTTTCATGCTGAAAGTTGTGATCGACTATCCTAAATTGGAAGAAGAAAAACTGATTATACGCCAGAATATAAACGGGGATAAGCTGAGTGTGAAGCCTATCTTGAAAGCTGACGAGATTATTGAGGCGCGTAAAGTGGTGCGTCAGGTATATCTGGATGAAAAGATTGAGAAATACATTGTCGATATTGTATTCGCAACCCGTTATCCGGAGAAGTACGATTTGAAGGAACTGAAGGATATGATCGGATTCGGCGGCTCACCCCGTGCGTCCATAAACCTGGCACTGGCTGCCCGCAGTTATGCTTTCATCAAACGTCGCGGTTATGTTATTCCGGAAGATGTGCGTGCTGTGGCACATGATGTGCTGCGTCACCGTATCGGCTTGACTTATGAGGCTGAAGCAAGTAATATGACTTCGGACGAAATCGTCAGCAAGATATTGAATAAGGTTGAAGTGCCCTAACACGTGGCAAATGCATCCGAAACTCCGGGAGTCAGCCGGCATAACCCCTGAGGTTTACACTCGTAATCCCCGGTTTTTTGCCAGCAAACCTTAGGCTTATAGGACGTAAACTTAAGGGTATTCCTGTCGGGAGCAAATGCTAAGGTCTTTTGTTAATGGGATTATTTTAAATAAATCAATGGAAACAACAGAACTCTTAAAAAAAGTCCGTCAAATTGAAATAAAGACACGCGGATTATCCAATAATATCTTTGCAGGCCAGTATCATTCGGCTTTCAAAGGTAGAGGTATGGCTTTCTCCGAAGTGCGTGAATATCAGTTTGGCGACGATATACGCGACATAGACTGGAATGTAACGGCCCGTTTTCATAAACCTTTTGTGAAGGTGTTTGAAGAAGAACGTGAACTGACTGTAATGTTGCTGGTAGATGTTTCCGGTAGTTTGGAATTCGGTACGGTAAAGCAGATGAAGAAAGATATGGTGACGGAAATTGCTGCTACGTTGGCTTTTTCTGCCATTCAGAACAACGATAAGATTGGCGTTATCTTCTTTTCAGACCGGATAGAAAAGTTCATTCCACCCAAGAAAGGGCGTAAACATATACTATATATCATTCGTGAGTTGCTCGATTTCCATCCGGAAAGTCGCCGAACCAATATCCGTCTCGGTTTGGAGTATCTAACGAATGTCATGAAGCGTCGTTGTACTGCTTTTGTTTTATCAGACTTTATCGATCAGGAGAGTTTTAAAAATGCCATGACTATCGCCAATCGTAAGCATGATGTCGTGGCTATCCAAGTATACGACCGTCGTGTGGAAGAATTGCCGGCCGTAGGTCTGATGAAAATAAAAGATGCGGAAACAGGACATGAGCAGTGGATTGACACTTCTTCGCGCGCTGTACGGCGTGCTCACCATGATTGGTGGGTAAACAAACAGGTGGAACTGAACGATACGTTTACCAAAAGTAATGTAGACAATGTGTCGGTACGTACGGATCAGGACTATGTTAAGGCATTGATGAATTTATTTGCGAAAAGAAATTAATCGGAAAATGAAAAGATATTTATTTCTGATAACATTATTGGCAGCATTGACGGGTAGGACAGTAGCCCAGTCGGTGACGGTGGATGCTACAATTGATTCCTTGCAAATCCTTATTGGAGAGCAGGCTAAAATTAAGCTCCAAGTATCATTGGACACCGATAAGCGTGCTATTTTTCCCGTTTATACCGATACTTTGGTGCGTGGAGTGGAGATTATCGATATAGCCAAGCCGGATACGCAAATGCTGAATGACGGCAGGCGCTCGCTGATTACCCAGGAGTATACTGTTACTTCCTTTGACTCGGCACTCTACTATTTGCCGCCAATGGAAGTGCTTGTCTATAATAAGGCATACCGTTCCAAGGCTTTGGCGTTAAAGGTGTATTCCATGCCGGTGGATACATTGCATCCCGATCAGTTCTTCGGCCCGAAACCGGTAATGAAAGCGCCTTTTGCGTGGGAAGACTGGTATATGGCTATCGCTTGTGCCGTACTGTTCGCTCCGTTTCTGCTATTGCTTATCTACCTCGTGAAACGTATCCGTGATAACAAACCGATTATACGTAAGGTGAAAGTCGAGCCCAAATTACCGCCACATCAATTGGCAATGCAGGAGATAGAACGCATCAAGAGTGAGAAGGTATGGCAGAAGGGGCAGTCGAAGGAATATTATACGGAATTGACAGATGCTATTCGTACTTATATAAAAGATCGTTTCGGCTTCAATGCATTGGAGATGACTTCTTCTGAAATCATTGATAAGCTATTGGAAATGAATGATAAGGATGCGATATCCGATTTGCGTACTCTATTCCAGACCGCGGATTTAGTGAAGTTTGCCAAGCATAACCCGCTGATGAATGAGAATGACGCTAATTTGATTAATGCGATTGACTTCATCAACGATACGAAAGAGAAAGAAGATGAAAATGCTAAACCGCAATCTACTGAGATTACTGTTATTGAAAAACGTTCTTTGCGTACCAAGATATTGCTTGGCGCAGGAATTGTTGCTTTAGCGGCGGCTCTTGTCGGTTCTCTGGTATATATAGGTTTGGAGTTGTACAACTATTTTGCCTGATGCAAAAGTGGAAGTGCGCTTTAATCATAAATCGTAATTTGTAAAATTGTAAATATCATGGTTTTTGCCAATATTGAATATTTATTTTTGCTACTGCTGCTTATACCTTATATAGTATGGTATATCATGAAGAGGAAGAATAGTGAGGCTACGCTTCAGATTTCAGACGCTCGTGTTTATGCACATACCCCTAAGAGCTATAAGAACTATTTGCTGCATGCGCCGTTTGCATTGCGGATAATTGCTTTAGCGCTGATTATTATTGTTTTATCCCGTCCGCAAACTACCGATAGCTGGCAGAATAGCGAAATAGAGGGTATTGATATAATGCTTGCTATCGATGTTTCTACCAGTATGTTGGCCGAGGATTTGAAACCTAACCGCTTGGAAGCGGCCAAGGATGTGGCGGCCGAGTTCATCAATGGCCGTCCGAATGATAATGTCGGTATCACGCTGTTTGCCGGAGAGAGTTTTACGCAGTGTCCGCTGACGGTAGACCATGCCGTTCTGCTGAATTTGATAAAAGACGTAAAGTGTGGTCTTATCGAGGATGGTACGGCAGTGGGAATGGGTATTGCCAATGCGGTTACCCGACTGAAAGACAGTAAAGCCAAATCTAAAGTAATCATTCTATTGACAGATGGTACGAATAACAGAGGAGAGATATCTCCGTTGACGGCCGCCGAGATAGCAAAAAGTTTTGGTATCCGTGTTTATACTATCGGTGTAGGAACTAACGGTATGGCTCCATATCCTTATCCGGTAGGCGGAACCGTGCAATATGTCAATATGCCGGTTGAGATTGATGAAAAGACTCTGACACAAATTGCCGGGACAACGGATGGCAATTATTTTCGTGCTACGAGCAATTCGAAGCTGAAAGAGGTATATGAGGAAATAGACAAGCTGGAGAAAACGAAACTGAATGTAAAAGAATATAGTAAACGTCAGGAAGAATATCGTTGGTTTGCGCTGGCGGCTTTCTTGTGTGTGCTGTTGGAAGTTTTGTTGCGTAACTCTATATTGAAGAAGATACCGTAATAATTGCAGACTTTTCCTCTGATATATTTTGTATCGTACGCAAATTTAGTAAATAGTAAATCGTAAATTAGTAAATAAGAAGATGTTTCGATTTGAAGAACCTGCATATTTGTACTTGTTGCTGTTGCTGCCCTTGCTGGCAGCCTTCTACTTATATTCCAATTATCGGCGGCGAAAGAATATCCGTAAATTCGGTGATCCGGTACTGATGGCACAGCTGATGCCGGATGTGTCCAAATACCGTCCGGATGTGAAATTTTGGATGGTGTTTGCTGCTATCGGACTGTTTGCCGTACTGTTGGCTCGTCCCCAGTTCGGTTCTAAACTGGAAACAGTGAAGCGTCAGGGAGTGGAAGTGATGATTGCATTGGATATTTCCAATTCGATGTTAGCGCAAGATGTGCAGCCCAGCCGATTGCAGAAGGCGAAGAGACTGGTGGCACAGTTGGTGGATAAAATGGAAAATGATAAGGTAGGTATGATTGTATTTGCAGGTGATGCATTTACGCAACTTCCTATCACAAGTGATTATATATCAGCCAAGATGTTTTTGGAATCCATTGATCCGTCATTGATTTCTAAACAAGGTACGGCAATTGGGGCAGCCATTAATTTAGCCTCCCGCAGTTTTACGCCTCAAGAAGGTGTAGGGCGTGCGGTGATTGTCATAACTGATGGTGAAAACCATGAAGGTGGTGCGGTAGAAGCTGCCAAAGCTGCTGCCGAGAAAGGTATTCAGGTGAATGTACTTGGTGTGGGTATGCCCGAAGGAGCACCTATTCCGGCGGAAGGAACCAATGATTATCGTCGTGACCGTGACGGGAATGTGATTGTAACCCGCCTGAACGAACAGATGTGTCAGGAGATAGCGAAGGCCGGTAATGGTATTTATGTGCGTGTAGATAACACAAACGGCGCTCAAAAGGCGATTAGTCAGGAAGTCAATAAAATGGCGAAGGCTGATGTGGAAACACAAGTATATACAGAATTCAATGAGCAATTCCAGGCTGTGGCATGGATTATTTTATTGTTATTATTGGCTGAAATGCTGATATTGGAACGTAAGAACCCTTTGTTCCGTAATATTCATTTATTTTCCAATAAGAAATGATGCGTATGTTACAGAAGAGATATATAGGATTGGTTTTACTGTTGTTGATGGCAGTTACGGCTTCGGCTCAAAAAGCCGAACGTGATTTTATTCGTAAAGGAAACCGCTTTTTCAAAGACAGCGTGTATGTCAATGCTGAAGTGAATTACCGTAAGGCATTGGAAGTGAACCCTCAGTCTACAGTTTCTATGTTTAATCTTGGAAATACACTGGCGCAGCAGAATAAGTTGCAAGAGGCTATGGAACAATATGTTGCAGCCACGAAAATGGAAAAGAACAAGGATGGATTGGCTCAGATTTATCATAATATGGGAGTGATTTTTCAGTCGCAAAAGGATTATGCAAAGGCGGTAGAAGCATACAAACAGTCATTGCGTAATAATCCGAAGGATGATGAAACACGTTATAATTTAGCTTTGGCTCAGAAGATGTTGAAAGACCAGCAGCAGAACCAGCAAAATCAAGATCAAAATCAACAGCAGCAGAAGCAAGATCAACAAGAGGATAAGCAAGAGCAGAATAAAGACCAGCAACAGAATAAAGATCAGCAACAACCACCTCAGCCGCAGAAAAAGGACAATGAGATGTCTAAAGAAAATGCCGAACAACTTTTGAATTCTGTGATGCAGGATGAAAAAGACGTACAGGATAAGGTTAAAAAACAGCAAGTTATCCAAGGTGGTCGTTTAGAAAAGGATTGGTAATAAATATAATAAGAAATATATATGAGAAAAATAGTTTTCTTATGGATGGCACTGATGATAGTCAGTATACATGCTTTTGCCGATGGTAAGGTATCGTTTACTGCGTCTGCCCCTGATGCTGTGGCGGTAGGTGATCAGTTCAGGTTATCATATACAGTGACTACACAGAAAGTGAGGGACTTCCGGACTCCTTCCATAAAAGGATTTGATGTGCTTATGGGGCCGAGTCGTTCCCAACAAAAAAGTGTACAGATTATTAATGGGGAAACAACCTCTACCAGCAGTATTACATTTACATACATTTTAATGGCTACTGCAGAGGGGAGTTTTACTATTCCAGGGGCCACTATAACGGCTGAAGGTAACCAGATGGTTTCCAATTCTGTACACATAAATGTACTTCCTGCCGACCAAGCGGGCGGGGGAGCTTCTGGAAATGGTGGAAGACAAAGCGGTTCGACAAGCCGTGCTTCATCAGGAACGTCAGTTTCAAATAGTGATTTGTTTATTACTGCTACGGCCAGTAAGACAAATTTATATGAGCAAGAGGCGTTCTTGTTGACGTATAAGATATATACTTTAGTGGATTTGCGTGGCTTTGATAATGTGAAACTTCCTGATTTTAAGGGGTTTCATTCGCAAGAAGTAGAACTGCCTAATGACCGCAAGTGGAGTCTTGAACATTATAAAGGAAGAAACTATCAAACAACTGTATATCGCCAATTTGTACTATTTCCGCAACAATCGGGAAAGATAACCATTGATGCGGCGCGCTTTGACGCATCGATAGCTAAAGCTACTCATGTAGACGATCCTTTTGAGGCATTTTTCAATGGTGGTAATAATTATGTGGAAGTAAAGAAAACGTTAGTGACTCCTCAATTGACAGTTGACGTGAAAGCTTTGCCGGAAGGTAAGCCCGCAGGGTTCTCTGGCGGAGTGGGAGAGTTCAGTATTTCTTCTTCTATAAATAGCACGAATGTTAAAACAAATGATGCTGTTACAGTGAAGCTTGTTATTTCCGGTACAGGTAATTTGAAATTAATTTCTACTCCGGAAGTAAAATTCCCTGAAGACTTTGAAGTATATGATCCGAAAGTTGATAATAAGTTCCGTTTGACAAATGCCGGGCTTTCAGGTAGCCAGGTAATTGAGTATCTTGCTATTCCCCGTAATGCGGGAACGTATAAGATTCCGGCTGTGAAGTTCAGTTATTTTGATATTAAATCTCGGGAATATAAGACTTTAACAACCGAGGAATATGAGCTTCATGTTGAAAAAGGTAGCGGTAATGCCGCTCAAACTATTGCCAATTTCACTAATAAGGAAGATTTAAAGGTTCTGAATGAGGATATACGTTATATTAAGCAGAATAACGTAACGCTTTCTCAGAAGGGTGACTTTTTCTTTGGCTCTTTGCTTTGCTGGTTATTCTATATTGTGCCTGGTATTGCATTTATCCTATTCTTTGTTATTTATCGTAAACAAATTGCTGCCAATGCCAATGTTGCTAAAATGCGTACGAAGAAAGCAAATAAAGTAGCTGTAAAACGTATGAAGTTGGCTGGTAAATTATTGGTTGATAATAAGAAAGATGCCTTTTATGATGAGGTTTTGAAAGCATTGTGGGGGTATATTAGTGATAAGTTGAGTATTCCGGTTTCACGTTTGTCTAAAGATAATATTGAAGGGGAACTTCGCAAATATGGTGTGGATGAAGTATTGATAAAAGATTTCCTTGATGCATTGAATAATTGTGAGTTTGCCCGTTTCGCTCCCGGAGATGATAATCAGGCCATGGATAAGGTTTATTCGGACTCTTTGGAAGTTATCAGCAAAATGGAAAACTCTATAAAACATTAATTGGGAGGACACAATAATGAAGAAAATAATATCCTTAACCTTGAGTTTGTTGATGGTGTTAGTTGTCTGGGGACAAGATGTAGCCACAGAAGATACTTTGGCTGTTGCTAAAGACTCTGTTTCCATAGGCTCACATACAGAATTCGCTGCGACTAAACTGTCAGATGATAATGTAACAAAAGCACAAGGTGATAGTGCATATATGCGAAATGATTATGCTTCTGCTATTCAAATTTACGAGAGTCTGTTGACAAAAGGGGAAGCGGCCGAAATCTATTATAATTTAGGTAATAGCTATTATAAAACTGATGATATAGCCAAAGCTATTTTGAATTATGAACGCGCTTTGTTGTTGCAACCGGGAAATGCTGATGTGCGTGCGAATTTGGAGATTGCACGTTCTAAAACGATAGATAAGGTCGTTTCAGTACCTGATATCTTTTTTGTTACTTGGACTAAATCTTTGATAAATTGCTTAAGTGTAGATGCCTGGGCCAAATTAGGCGTCGTATTTTTTATTCTTCTGCTTGTATCCTTTTCTCTTTTCTTCTTTTCCAAACAGATCGTATGGAAGAAGAGTGGATTTATTGCGGGAATTGTATTCTTAATATTTGTTGTATTAAGTAATGTTTTCGCTTCAGAACAAAAAACAGAGTTGATGAATAGAAATAATGCCATAATCTTGTCTCCAAGTGTCACAGTACGTAGTACTCCTAGTGAGAGTGGTACTAGTTTGTTTGTTCTGCATGAGGGACATAAAATTGAAATTAAGGATAATTCTATGCGTGAGTGGAAAGAAATTCGTTTAGAAGATGGTAAAGTGGGATGGGTTCCTGCTTCTGCAATAGAAGTGATTTAGGATAAGCTTATAGCTGAATATAAAGCCCGTATGATATATAAAAGAAAACAGGTTTCTTTTACTTCATGCGGGTTCTTTTTGTATTTATGGAAATGTTAAACATATAATGGAAAAATACAAGTAAATAGTTTGTTTTATCTTTTTTTTTCCTTAAGTTTATAGCGTGATAAAGAAATATCCAAAGTATTAACCATTAAATTTATGAATATGAGAACAATAACATTTAATGAACTCCGTAAGATCAAAGACTCATTACCTAGCGGTAGTATGCATAGAATAGCCGATGAACTCGGACTTAACGTTGACACTGTAAGAAATTTTTTTGGTGGTCATAACTTTAAGGAAGGTAAAAGCGTTGGGATTCATTTGGAACCCGGTCCGGATGGCGGTTTAGTAATGATTGATGATACTACCGTCCTTGACCGGGCTTTAAAGATTTTAGACGAAATGGCAGGTGAAACTGCTGAACCCGTTCAGGCTTAAGAAGAGAGTAAAAAGGATCCCAATTGCTGAGAAACAATTGGGATTTCTTGTGTGTTTTATAAACGATATAATAAGATGACTTATGGAAGATAAATTAGTAACATTAGCGATTCTGACGTATGCCAAGGCACAGATACTGAAGAATGTTCTTGAGAATGAAGGTATTGAGACTTACATCCATAATGTGAATCAGATACAGCCGGTTGTATCTTCCGGGGTACGTGTCCGTATAAAAGAAAGTGACTTACCGCATGCTCTGAAAATCACTGAAAGCTCAGCATGGCTGTCTGAAGAAGTAGTAGGAGAGAAGGCCCCTAAAATAGAGAAAGGAAGTAACAAGGTTGTGATTCCTGTCGATTTTTCAAACTATTCGTTGAAAGCCTGCGAATTCGGCTTTAATTTTGCAAAAAATATAGATGCTGAAGTTATTTTACTTCATGTTTATTTTACACCTATCTATGCGACATCATTACCATACGGTGATGTGTTTAATTATCAACTGAGTGATGAAGAAAATGTAAGAAACATATTGCAAAAGGTGCATTCGGATTTAAACGCTTTGTCCGATAAGGTAAAAGCTAAAGTTGCTTCCGGAGAATTTCCTGATGTAAAGTATACTTGTGTCTTAAGGGAAGGTATTCCGGAAGAAGAAATATTGCGCTATTCTAAAGAAAACCGCCCAAGGATTATTATTATGGGTACACGTGGTAAAAATCAAAAGGATATTGATTTGATTGGTAGTGTAACGGCCGAAATTATTGAACGTAGCCGTGTACCTGTTTTAGCTATTCCTGAGAATACACCATTTAAGCAGTTTAGCGAAGTCAAGCGTATCGCATTTATTACAAATTTTGATCAACGTGATTTAATAGCTTTTGATTCATTGATTAATAGTTTGAAACCATTTCATTTTTCCGTATCTTTAATACATCTTGCTGATGTAAAAGATACTTGGAATGAGATAAAGTTAGGTGGTATTAAGGAGTATTTTCAAAAACAATATCCGCAATTGGATATTTACTATGATGTGGTGAAAAATGATGATTTTCTTAATAGCTTAGATAACTATATTAAAACCAACCAGATAGATATTATTACATTGACATCATATAAACGGAATATATTTTCTCGTTTATTCAATCCAGGAATTGCCAGAAAGATGATTTTTCATTCTGATACGCCATTATTGGTTATCTATGGACAGCCTTAATTTATCTAACATTAATAAGTACTTATACAGAATAAGGTCTTTATTTTAGATCGAATCTTTTTATTTATAATCACGATTATGTTTAATACATCAAGGAAGTTACTAAAAAGAATAACTACTCCTCTCATAGAATATCACTATAAATAAAATATGTAAAAGAGAGATAGCGCAAAATGTGAGCTATCTCTCTTTTTATTATTATTGCATCATCTTATCAATTTCATCGAATTCCGGACCCATTTGCAAGTTATAGTATACTCGGTACAGTCCATTCAACCATAAATCTTTCTGATCAGGTTTCAGTTCTCTTGCTTTTTCATAATTAGGTCTAGCCTTTTCATAGAAAACTTTCAGTGTAGCTTGATCTTCTTTGTATTTCGGATCATTGACATCAGTAGTAGCCTTCTCTGAGAAATCCTGTGCTTGCAAGCAATAGATTAAACCTAAATTAGAATATGCTTCTGCGTAGTTAGGATCTACTTCAATAGTCTTTTTGTAGAACTCAATAGCTTTATCATAATCTTTCATGTTATGATAAAGATATCCTTTTACATACAAATAAAATGTATTATTAGGATCCTTAGCCAGCATATCATCTGCAAACTGCATTGCTTCGTCAAACTTATTGTTATTGCTATAATAATCAATCAGATGGCCGAAGAAGAATGAATGTTCAGGATACTTTTGAATACCATCTTTCAAGGAAGCAATCCATTTGATAGTATCGCCTTGAGCTTTCAATGCTGTAGAAATAAATTCCATGGCATATTTACCCACTTCTTTATCTTCTTTTGCATAAGGAGCATATTTCAGCACACTTGGGTAATCTTCCATTTTGGCTGCAGCTAAGCTTGCATAATAAGCAATTTGAGGCAATACGGTATCTGTTTGAAGCAGATTTTCTTTTTCAAACATCGGATTAATGGCAACATCTACATAAGTTGCAAAGAAATCGAGTGCTTCTTTGTTCTTATCCAGATTAAAGAATTGGATACCGCCGTTAATCAAATTAGGACGTGCGGCTAATATAGCAGCACTATTAGATTTTCTGTATTTGTTTTTGATTTTACCTTTTTCATTAGGAATTTGTGCAAGCTCATCACATTTAAAGTAGTATTTGCACATGTTCAATGCGCTGTTGTACACTTTAAGAGTATCATAAGGTTTTCTCAAATATGCATTCTCCATTTCCTTCTCATTGATTCTCTTTTGGATAAATCCTGCTACATCCCATGTCTCAGCGTTGTCCTTAGTCTCGGCATTCGTCAAGGCTCCATTGATAAGTTTCTCTGCTTGGGCAAAGTTTGGTTTTACTTCGTTAGCAATGCTTTTAGCTTCTTTTACGTTCTTCTCCTGAGCAAAAGTGAAGCCGGCAGCAAGCAGTAAAACCATTGAAAATAGTACTCTTTTCATGATTGTAGAAAATTTTAAATTAATATTATGTCTATTCTTCATTTTCATTATTTATTTCGTTTTGAGGGGCTTCTGATGCGGTGTCATCTTCTTCTGCGATAATATCCTCTTCATTTTCGGAGGTAACCTTACATACGGAACCGATCTCGTCATTACGCTTTTCAAGATTTATCAGTCGTACTCCCTGGGTGGCACGTCCCATGATGCGGACATCAGCTACTTTCAGACGGATGGTGATACCTGATTTATTGATAATCATTAAATCATTCTCATCTGTTACAGACTTGATTGTTACCAGCTTACCGGTCTTATCGGTAATATTCATGGTTTTTACGCCTTTACCGCCACGGTTTGTCTTACGATAATCCTCAATATCAGAACGTTTACCGTATCCTTGCTCTGACACAACCATGATTGTTTCGGCTTCAGGGTCTTTGATGCAAATCATTCCAACAACTTCGTCTTGTCCGTCTTCATCAAGTGTCATACCACGTACGCCGGTAGCTGTACGTCCCATTACGCGTACTGCGTTTTCGTGGAAACGAATAGCGCGTCCGTTACGATTGGCAATGATAATTTCATTGTTACCGTTAGTCATGCGTACCTCGATTACGCGGTCGTCTTCACGAATAGTAATGGCATTGACACCGTTTTGGCGAGGACGGGAATATTGTTCGAGCAATGTTTTTTTAATAACACCATTCTTTGTGCAGAACAGTACATAATGGCTGTTGATGAAATCCTGGTCGTTCAGGTTCTTCACGCGCAGATATGCATTTACGGCGTCATCAGAGTCTATGTTCAACAGGTTCTGAATGGCACGTCCCTTGGAGTTCTTCGTTCCTTCGGGTATTTCATAGACCTTTAGCCAATAACACTTACCTTTTTGAGTGAAGAACATCATGGTATTGTGCATTGTTGCAGGATAAATATGCTCTACAAAGTCCTCATCGCGTGTTTCTGTTCCCTTAGAACCTACTCCACCGCGGTTTTGCGCGCGGAATTCGCTTAACGGCGTACGCTTGATATATCCCATGTGAGAAATGGTGATAATCATTTCGTCATCCGCATAGAAATCTTCCGGATTGAATTCTTCCGATGAATAAACGATTTCAGAACGGCGTTCATCACCGTATTTATTTTGAATCTCGATTAATTCATCTTTGATAACCTTGCGGCAAAGCTCATCGTTAACGAGGATTTCTTCCAAATAAGCAATCTGCTTTTGGATTTCCTCATACTCGGCATGAAGTTGATCCTGCATAAGTCCGGTTAGCTGACGCAGACGCATTTCTACAATGGCACGTGATTGAATTTCAGTCAATTCAAAGCGTTCCATCAGCCCGCTGATTGCGTCATTCGGAGTTTTGGCGGCACGGATGATTTTGATTACCTCGTCAATATTGTCCGATGCGATAATCAACCCCTCTAAAATATGAGCGCGTTCTTTAGCTTTACGTAAATCATATTGTGTGCGGCGGATAACTACGTCGTGACGATGCTCTACGAAATACTTGATAAGGTCTTTCAGGTTTAATAAACGGGGACGTCCATGTACCAATGCCACATTGTTTACACCGAAAGACGTCTGCAACAATGTCATCTTGTAGAGCTTGTTCAGTACTACGCTGGCGTTGGCGTCACGCTTCACGTCGATGACGATACGCATGCCTTCACGGTCAGACTCATCATTGGCGTTGGAAATGCCCTCTATTCTCTTTTCGTTGGCCAAATCGGCAATAGATTTGATTAATTCGGCCTTATTCACTCCGTAAGGAATCTCGGTGACGATAATCTTGTCGTGAGTGGAAGTTGTCTCAATCTCCGCTTTGGCACGCATTACGACACGTCCGCGGCCTGTCAGATAGGCTTCGCGCACACCGCTCATGCCATAGATATAACCGCCTGTCGGGAAATCGGGAGCTTTGACATAAGTCATTAAGTCCTCAATGTCAATATCGTTATTGTCAATGTATGCGATGCAGGCGTCTATCACTTCGGATAGATTATGAGTCGGCATATTTGTGGCCATACCTACAGCGATACCGGAAGCACCGTTTACGAGTAGATTTGGAATGCGGGTAGGCATTACGGTCGGCTCCAGTAACGAGTCGTCGAAGTTGGTTTGCATGTCAACAGTCTCTTTATCAAGATCCTGCATCATTTCTTCTCCAATCTTCTGCAAGCGACATTCCGTATAACGCATGGCGGCTGCGCTGTCACCGTCTACAGAACCATAGTTACCTTGTCCGTCTACAAGCATGTAGCGCATAGCCCAAGGCTGTGCCATACGGACGAGAGCTCCGTACACGGAAGAGTCACCGTGCGGGTGATATTTACCTAATACCTCACCGACAACTCTCGCAGATTTCTTATAGGGTTTATCCGACGTATTTCCCAGTCCCATCATACCGAAAAGAATTCTTCGGTGAACAGGTTTAAAACCATCTCTAACATCCGGAAGGGCACGTGAAACAATGACCGACATAGAGTAGTCAATGTACGAAGACTTCATTTCCTCCTCGATGTTAATCTTTATAATTCTGTCTTGTTCAAGCATTTAAAAAGATTATTAATTATACATTTGCGGGTTTGTGAAAAACCACGCTAAAGTACTGCTTTTTTACGATATACAAAAGTTTTCCCTCATAAACTTTGTTGCAGAATTCCAGGCTTACGGCCTTGTTAGGGTATCCTCTTCCCTACTGAATATATAACCGGTTAAGAATAAGATAGATACGGGTACCAAACAAATACCACCCTTTGGAACACGGTGTACCTTACTAAGGTACGAGCCGTACCAAGCTCAGGTACATGAAGTTTCTTAGGTTGGTACATCGAATACCAACCGTTGGTACGGGCGGTATCATCGTGCATTATAATATAAGGTGTAGAAGGGAAAATCGGTAGATTATGATTTATGGCACGGGATTTGTATATTATTAAATCAGTTTATGGTACGCGATATAAAGAAATGCGTATCTTTGTAAATTCAAAACCTTTAATTAAGGAGATAAAAAATATATGAACAATCAATTTTCACAAAGAGTTTCTGATATTATAACTTATAGCAAGGAAGAAGCTAACAGACTGAGAAATAGATATATCGGTCCGGAGCATCTTCTACTCGGCATGTTACGTGACGGCGGTGGAAAAGCTATCGAGATATTGATGAGACTCGATATAGATTTGAAGCAAGTAAAAAAACGCATTGAAAGCTTCTTGAAGGATGCCGAAGATGACACCCTGTTACCCGATGCGGATGTACCATTGTCGCCAATGGCCGCTAAAATATTGAAGATGTGTATGCTGGAAGCGCGTATTTTAAAGAGTGCGACCGCTGATACCGAACATGTGCTATTGGCCATATTGAAAGATGGAGATAACCTGGCCGCTACTGTTCTGGAAGAAAACCAAGTAAGTTATCAATCTGTATTCGAACAGCTTACCATGCAGTCTACTAATCCGAATGCAGGTAGGGGATTTCCGGAAGAAGAGGAAGATGATGATGAAGACATGAATATGTCCCATTCTTCTCGCAATGCAGGACAGGGAGCGGCTTCTTCCGCGCAGACTGCATCGAAGAAGCCTTCCAACGATACTCCGGTCTTGGATAACTTCGGTACGGACATGACCCGTGCCGCAGAAGAAGGCAAACTTGACCCTGTTGTAGGACGTGAACGTGAGATAGAACGTTTGGCGCAGATATTGAGCCGCCGTAAGAAAAACAATCCTGTATTGATTGGTGAGCCGGGTGTCGGTAAATCGGCTATCGTAGAGGGGCTGGCATTGCGCATCGTCCAAAAGAAAGTATCCCGCATCTTGTTTGACAAGCGAGTGGTAATGCTCGATATGGCCTCTGTTGTGGCCGGAACCAAATACCGCGGACAGTTTGAAGAGCGTATTCGTTCCATTATCAATGAGTTGCAGAAGAATCCGAACGTAATCTTGTTTATCGATGAGATTCACACCATTGTAGGTGCCGGTGCTGCTGCAGGTTCTATGGATGCGGCTAATATGTTGAAGCCTGCTTTGGCTCGCGGTGAAATACAGTGTATCGGCGCTACCACTCTTGATGAATACAGGAAGAATATCGAGAAAGACGGTGCTTTGGAGCGTCGTTTCCAAAAGGTTATAGTGGAACCCACTACATCGGAAGAGACTCTTCAGATACTGAAGAATATAAAAGAGAAGTACGAGGACCATCATAATGTGAGCTATACAGACGAAGCGTTAGAAGCATGTGTCAAGTTGTCAGAGCGTTATATAACCGACCGTAACTTTCCGGATAAGGCTATCGATGCTTTGGACGAAGCAGGTTCTCGTGTGCATCTGACGAATATCAATGTTCCCAAAGAGATTGAAGAACAGGAAAAGCTGATAGAGGACGCACGTGTGTTGAAGGCCGAAGCCGTAAAGTCACAGAACTTTGAATTGGCCGCCAGCTATCGGGATAGAGAGAAAGAACTTTCCGCTCGTTTGGATGAAATGAAAGCGGAATGGGAAGCCCGTCTCAAAGACGACCGCCAGACTGTCGGTGAGGAAGAAATTGCCAATGTCATATCCATGATGTCCGGCGTTCCGGTACAACGTATGGCTCAGGCGGAAGGCCTTAAGCTTGCGGGCATGAAAGAAGACTTACAGGCAAAGGTTGTAGCTCAAGATGCTGCAATAGAGAAACTTACCAAAGCGATTCTACGTAGTCGTGTAGGCTTGAAAGACCCTAATCGTCCTATCGGAACGTTTATGTTCCTCGGCCCTACCGGTGTGGGCAAAACGCATTTGGCCAAACAATTGGCTAAATACATGTTCGGCTCCAGCGATGCGCTGATACGTATTGATATGAGTGAGTATATGGAAAAGTATACGGTATCGCGTATGATTGGAGCGGCTCCGGGCTATATCGGTTATGAGGAAGGCGGACAGTTAACGGAGAAAGTACGTCGGAAGCCTTATTCCATAGTACTGTTGGATGAAATCGAGAAAGCTCATCCGGATGTGTTCAATATCTTGTTGCAGGTATTGGATGAAGGACGTCTTACTGACAATTATGGCAGAACGATTGACTTTAAAAATACAGTCATCATCATGACTTCAAATATCGGTACCCGCCAATTAAAGGAGTTCGGCCGTGGCGTAGGTTTTGCGGCACAGGCACGTACGGATGATAACGAGCACTCGCACAGCGTGATTCAGAAAGCATTGAACAAAACCTTTGCTCCTGAGTTTCTGAACCGTCTGGATGAAATCATAACGTTTGACCAACTTTCATTGGATGCCATCACGAAGATTGTAGATATAGAATTGCAGGGCTTATATGAGCGTGTTGAAAACATTGGTTATAAGATGGTTGTGGATGATGAAGCCAAGAGATTCCTTGCTGCCAAAGGTTATGACGTGCAGTTCGGCGCCCGTCCGTTGAAGCGTGCCATTCAGAATTATCTGGAAGACGGACTTTCGGAGTTGATTATATCTGCCGGATTACAGCCCGGTGATACGATTTGTGTCTCTGCCGATAAGGAAAAAGACGAGTTGAGTATAACCAAAGCGTAACAAGCTTTTATAATAAAACAGTCAAAATGTCAGTTCTTCGGGACTGGCATTTTTTTTGTGTTCAGTTTGCCAAAACAATAAAAATATAAATCTGAAAAATATAAACTTAGTATGCAAAAAGGAAATATTGGGGTAACTACAGAGAATATCTTCCCCGTTATCAAAAAGTTTTTGTACAGTGATCATGAAATCTTCCTTCGTGAGTTAGTTTCTAATGCCGTCGATGCTACGCAGAAGCTTAAAACACTGGCTTCTATCGGTGAGTTTAAGGGTGAAGCCGGTGATTTGACAGTGCACGTGTCTTTGGGTAAGGATACGATTACCGTATCCGATCATGGTATCGGCTTGACAGCAGAAGAAATAGACAAATACATCAATCAGATTGCGTTTTCGGGAGCCAACGACTTCCTGGAGAAATATAAGAATGACGCCAATGCCATCATTGGTCATTTCGGACTTGGCTTTTACTCGGCTTTCATGGTTGCCAAGAAGGTTGAAATCATCACCAAATCCTATCAGGATGGCGCTAAAGCCGTAAAATGGACTTGTGACGGTAGTCCGGAATTTACAATCGAAGATACGGACAAGGCAGAACGCGGTACGGATATCGTTCTTTATATAGACGACGATTGCAAGGAATTCCTTGAAGAAGCGCGCATCTCTTCTCTTTTGAAGAAGTATTGCAGCTTCCTGCCTATTCCCGTTGCATTCGGCAAGAAGAAAGAATGGAAAGACGGCAAGCAGGTTGAAACAGCCGAAGATAATATCATTAACGACGCTAATCCGTTGTGGACGCTGAAACCCAGCGAATTGAAAGACGAGGATTACAAGAAGTTCTATCGCGACCTGTATCCGATGTCCGATGAACCTTTGTTCTGGATACACTTGAATGTGGATTATCCGTTCCATCTTACAGGTATCTTGTACTTCCCGAAGGTAAAGAGCAATATAGAGCTGAACAAGAACAAAATCCAGCTTTATTGCAATCAGGTATATGTAACGGATTCCGTAGAGGGCATCGTACCGGACTTTTTGACATTGCTGCACGGCGTACTCGATTCACCGGATATTCCGTTGAACGTATCCCGCTCTTATCTGCAGAGTGACTCTAACGTTAAGAAAATCTCTACATATATTACGAAGAAAGTATCCGACCGTCTGCAATCCATATTCAAGAACGACCGCAAACAGTTTGAAGAGAAGTGGAACGATTTGAAAATCTTCATCAACTATGGAATGCTCACGCAAGAGGATTTCTATGATAGAGCAAAGGATTTCGCCCTTCTCTCCGATACAGACGGCAAGCATTATACTTTTGAAGAGTATAAGACCTTGATAAAGGATAATCAGACGGACAAGGACGGTAACCTGATTTATTTGTACGCCAACAACAAGGACGAGCAATACAGCTATATCGAGGCTGCCAAGAACAAGGGCTATAATGTACTGTTGATGGACGGCCAACTTGATGTTGCCATGGTAAGCATGCTGGAACAGAAGTTTGAGAAAGTACGTTTCACCCGTGTAGACAGTGATGTTGTTGACAACCTGATAGTGAAGGAAGACAAGAAAAGCGATGTTTTGGAAGCCGGTAAGCAGGAAGCTCTCTCTGTTATCTTCAAGAGCCAGTTGCCACAGATGGAAAAGACAGAGTTCAACGTGATGGCTCAGGCTTTGGGTGAAAACGCTTCACCGGTCATGATTACTCAAAGCGAGTACATGCGCCGTATGAAAGAAATGGCTAATATCCAAGCCGGAATGAGTTTCTATGGTGAAATGCCGGATATGTTCAATCTGGTATTGAATGCCGACCATAAGTTGGTAAAAGAGATTTTGGCTGATGAAGACAAGGAATGTGCGGCTGCCGTTGCTCCGATTCAAAAAGAAATGGACGATGTAAACAATCGTCGCAATGACCTGAAAAAGAAGCAGGAAGGCAAGAAAGATGAAGACATTCCTACGGCAGAAAAGGATGAAGTGAACGACTTGGACAAGAAATGGGAAGAATTGAAATCTCAGAAAGAAGGTCTGTTTGCCAACTATGCCGCCCAAAATAAAGTTGTCCGCCAGCTTATTGATTTGGCGTTGCTCCAAAACGGCATGCTGAAGGGTGAAGCTCTGAACAACTTTGTCAAGAGAAGTATCGACTTGATTAAATAAGCCCCTTTAGATTTCTATTATATAGGGCATTGCAACTCACATGAGTTGTAATGCCCTTTTTTTGTTTGTTTTTTCGTAATGAATATGTTTTTTTCCGTTGGATACGAGGTTTTTGGAAACTATTGTTTATATTTGAACATTGAATAAATTAGTATATTTCACTCGAAACTGCATTCATGAAAAGATTTCTTTTGTTTTTATCAGTCTGTTTATTGCTTCTGCCGCTTGCGCAAGCCCAGAAAGTAGGACTTGTTTTGAGTGGCGGCGGTGCAAAGGGCATGACGCATATCGGTATCATCCGTGCTTTGGAGGAAAATAATATCCCTATCGACTACATTACCGGTACTTCTATGGGAGCTATCATCGGTTCGCTATATGCTATGGGATATTCCCCTGACGATATGGAGGCTTTGTTGCGTTCCGAAGACTTCAAACGCTGGTATTCGGGTCAGGTAGAGCCTAAATACGGATACTATTTTAAGCAGAACCGGCCGACTCCGGAGTTTTTCAATATCCGTTTCTCTTTTAAGGATTCGTTGCACATCAAGCCTCAGATACTTCCTACAAGCATGGTAAATCCCATCCAGATGAATCTGGTCTTTGTGGAACTGTTCGCACGCGCTACGGCAGCGTGCAACGGTGATTTCAATCGGTTGTTCGTGCCTTTCCGCTGTATCGCTTCCGATGTATATAATAAAAGGCCGCTGATTATGCGTAAAGGAGACTTGGGAGATGCGGTGCGTGCCTCCATGAGTTTTCCGTTTGTTTTCAAGCCGATAGAGATTGATAGCGTTTTGGCTTATGACGGTGGTATTTATAATAATTTCCCGACAGACATTATGCGTGAGGACTTCCGGCCGGGAGTTATTATAGGCAGTGTGGTAGCCGCTAATCCCAGTAAACCGAAAGAGAATGATTTGATGAGTCAGCTTGAAAACATGATTATGCAGAAGACGGATTATACCCTTCCGGATTCTTTAGGTATTATTATGACGTTCAAGTACGATGATGTGAGTCTTCTGGATTTTGACCGTCTGCAGGAGTTGCACGATATCGGCTACAACCGGACTATAAGTTTGATGGACTCCATAAAAGGCCGTATTCATCGGAGGGTCAATGCTGAGAATGTGCGTTTAAGGCGTCTGGTGTATCGAAGTAATTTGCCTCAATTCCGCTTCAGGGACATCTATATAGAAGGAGCGAATCCGCAGCAGCAGGCGTATATCAAGAAAGAATTTCATGATGAAGACCACGAAGTGTTTACATACGAGGATTTAAAGCGTGGTTATTTCCGTTTACTATCCGATAATATGATTTCGGAGATTATTCCGCATGCGGTTTATGATACTGAAAGTGACCTGTATTCACTGCATCTGAAAGTGAAGATGGAAGATAATTTCTCTGTACGGATGGGGGGAAGTGTTTCGACCACCAGTTCCAACCAGATTTATTTAGGGTTAGGCTATCAGAACTTGAATTATTATTCCAAAGAAATCACTCTCGACGGGCAGATTGGTAAGGTGTATAATAATGCGCAACTTATGGCTAAAATAGACCTTCCTACCCGTATTCCGACTTCCTATCGTCTTATCGCTTCTTTAAGTACATTCGATTATTATAAGAAAGACAAACTTTTCTCTAAAAACGATAAGCCCTCGTTCAATTCTAAAGACGAGCGTTTTGTAAAGTTGATGGTAGCCTTGCCTTTTTTAGCCAATAAACGGGCGGAAATAAGTATCGGATACGGAAAGTTGCAAGATAATTACTTTCAATCCAGCGTAATCAATTTCGATAAGGACCGTTCGGATAAGAGCACTTATAATCTTTTGGGAGGAGCTATCGGATTTTATGGGAGTACGTTGAATGCGCGACAGTATGCTACGAAAGGGTATTTTGAAAAGCTGGTGGCACAGGTCTTTAGCGGGAAAGAAAGATTCATACCGGGAAATCCGACAGAGACGAGCGTTACAACTAAAGACCGGCAGTCTTGGTTGCAAATCTCTTATATGAAGTATGCCTATCATACTATGAGCCCCAAGTTTACTTTGGGGTGGATGGCGGAAATGCTGTATTCATCGAAGAATTTTTCGGAGAATTATACGGCAACAATGTTGCAGGCGGCGGATTTTTCTCCTACTCCTCATAGTAAGTTGATGTATAATGAGGCATTCCGGGCTAATCAATTTTTGGCGGCGGGAGTTAAACCTATATTTGTTCTCAATGATATGTTCCAGTTCCGTTCCGAATTTTATGGCTTCATGCCGATATTTCCTATCAAAAAGAATGCTTTGAATAAGGCTTATTATGGAAAAGCGTTCTCACGCTTTGAATATCTGGGAGAAATTTCTGTGATATGCCAATTGCCTTTCGGAGCAATCTCAGCATATGTAAATCATTATAGCTCACCGAAAAAGGAGTGGAATGTGGGATTGACACTCGGTTGGCAGCTGTTTAATTACCGGTTTATCGAGTAATTTTCTTCAAAAAAAGTTTGCGTATCGCTTGCTAATTCGGAAAAAGTACGTATCTTTGCACCCGTTAAACAAAAAGGCCGCGTAGCTCAACTGAATAGAGTAGCTGACTACGGATCAGCCGGTTACAGGTTTGAATCCTGTCGCGGTCAC
>OATX01000183.1_pt1 | contig 47265 bp, 39 predicted proteins | sample 1516741 | NCBI WGS metagenome assembly OATX01 (sample SAMEA2579984, study PRJEB22360) | human gut metagenome | biome: human gut; feature: human-associated habitat; material: faeces | place: Denmark | collected 2008/2010
GGCGCCGAACTGTTAAGGTAGCGGCGCATATTGCCGTAAGCCGCTGCATCGACATCAATGGAAAAAGTGGACAGCGGCGTATCCTTTACTTTCATGAATCCGTTTTCTACGATTTCATTGTATTCTTCGGAAGGAAGTTCCTGCCGAACCGGAACATACATTATCCGTATTTCCTCCGAGGATACATCTTCCACAGATTCTCCTACCGTATAACCGGTGACCATGGATTCTTTGAGCGCTTCAGGAGACTCCTGCAACACAACATTGAGTTTGGCAGACTTCACCGTTTTCTCTTGGGTAATGCAGCCTATATAAGAGAACACGAGTGTATCGCCTGTATTGGCGCTGATAGCATACTTTCCGTCAGTATCGGTCAGTGTTCCGTTTCGGGTTCCTTTTATAAGTACACTGCAGCCTATTATGACGGAACCATCTTCTTTTGCCGTCACCTTTCCTTTTACAGTTACAGGTTTTGCGCTGGCAGGCGCCACTGACATCATTGCCGTCAGTAAAGCGAGTACTACAATCGTCCAATATTTTGTTTTCATATCTTTAAGGTTTTCTACTTTATAACTGCAAATATACTAATTAATGATATCATATTTATCTATCGGCGGCTTAAACTTTTATTACTACCTTGACTTCTTTCCGTTAGAAAGTCGGAAACCGCAGAAACAGTCTGTAACTCAAAAAGAAAAAGATTTAGCAATCAATGGATTATGACTTTTCTTAAAAAACATACTTCTAAAGGGTTTAAAAGGGGACTATGGCAATAAAGACCTATTGTATCTTTGCATAGTCGTTGAAACAAACGGCAATAGTAAACCTTGTTTTTTTAACCAATAAAACTTTAACAATTATGGCTTTAGAGTATGTAGTAACCAAAAGAGTGTTTGGCTTTGACAAGACAAAAGCGGAAAAGTATGTAGCGAGATCTGTCGGTTCGGGACAGGTGAGTTTCGACAAAATGTGCGCAAAGGTCAGCCGTCTGTGCGGTATTCATCGCAAAGTGGTGGATTTAGTGGTGAGCGGTCTGGTAGACATGATGGCAGAGGATATTGACGACGGTAAAACCGTACAAATGGGTGAATTCGGATTGTTCCGCCCTACCATTAAAACGAAGAGCGCCGATGCCGCAGATGCCGTCAAGGCAAGTAATATCCTTTCCAAGCGTATCGTTTTTACTCCGGGAAAGATATTCCACCGTACGCTGGATGAAATGAGCGTTACCCGTTCCGTACCTGTCGACACAGACTATACGGACGGAAGCAGTAACGGCGGTAATAATAGCGGCGGCGGTTCAGGGAACGGCGGTGAGGAAGAGAACCCGTTAGGTTAATCGTCAAATAGGAAGACACGGTTCTTCCACACGAAAAGAGTGTAAAGCAGCGGATTTTGTTCCGCTGCTTTTTTTATGTCATATACCTGTCATTATTTAATTTTATCTATTATTTTTGCAAAAATAATCACAATAAACAGGTATATATATGGAAAAAGCCAAAGTATATTTTTCAGACTTACGCACCTCTCCCACCTCTAATCTTTTAGACAAGATGGAACGTCTGCTTAAACGTGCAGGCATCGGACAACTTCCTTTGAAAGACAGTTTTACCGCTATCAAGATACATTTCGGAGAACCGGGTAATTTGGCGTATATCCGTCCTAATTATGCCGCACGCATGGCCAACCTGCTCCGCAGTTTCGGAGCCAAACCTTTTCTGACGGATTGCAATACGTTGTATTCCGGACGTCGCTCCAATGCGGTAGACCATTTGCAGAGTGCCATGGAGAACGGTTTCAATCCTATATCCGCCCAATGTCAGGTGATTATTGCTGACGGGCTGAAGGGTACGGATTACAGGGAAATACCGGTAGACGGGGAATACTGCCCTGCTCCCAAGATAGGTACCGCCATTGCCGATGCGGATATCATCATCAGCATGAATCACTTTAAAGGACATGAGCAGGCCGGATTTGGCGGCGCTCTGAAAAATCTTGGAATGGGATGCGCCAGCGTAGGCGGTAAACTGGAATTGCACGCTTCATCGCAGCCCAAGGTGGATATCGAAAACTGCATCGGATGCAATATATGCGTAAAGCATTGCGCCCATGACGCCATACATCTGAACGCCGGACGTAAAGCGGAAATAGACTATGCAAAATGTGTGGGCTGCGGACAATGCGTAGCCCTGTGCCAGCATGACGCTGCCGTAGTAAGCGACTGGGATACGTCCGAACGTCTGAACTACAAAATAGCGGAATATTCCGTTGCCGTACTGAAAGACAAGCCGCACTTCCACATCAGTTTCATTATGAACGTATCGCCGGAATGCGATTGCTGGAACCATAATGATGCCGCCATCATTCCCGACCTCGGTATGCTGGCGTCGGCAGACCCCGTAGCGCTGGATAAGGCTTGCGCGGATTTGGTGATTCAGGCTCCCGTACTGCACAGCGATAATGTGCTTGCCAAGAAACACGAGCACGAAGACTTGTGCGGCTGCGACAAATTCCACATGATACATCCCGATACGGACTGGCTTGCCGGATTGCGTCATGCCGAAAAAATAGGCTTGGGAACAATGAATTACGAGTTGATAAAAATATAAACCGCATTACTCTTATGGCAAAAACAATGGAAGAAGTGCTGGAGCGTTTCCGCACGATCGAGTTCCACGATGATTTTGATATGATTGTAGCTATTGCCAATGGCGGTATCGTTCCGGCCGGCATCATCAATCAGCGTTTACAAAAAGAAGTGCACCTGCTGCGCATCAATTTGAGGGACGAATACCAACATCCTAAATACGATACTCCGCAATTGCTGGCTCCCGTTGATTTTGATTTCAAGGGAAAGAGCGTTTTACTGGTGGACGACCGCATAAAAACGGGGTCTACCATAAAGCTGGCGCGTGAATTGCTGAAAGAGGCGCGCAGCATCAAAACCTTTGCGGTAAACGGTACGGCCGACTATGCATTGTTTGATGAAGCGTGTTTCAAATTCCCGTGGATACTATAATAAATGAACATTTTTCTACTATTTTCCTTTCTTACTACGATAAAATAACTAATTTCGTACCGAACAAAAACAGTAGATTTTAACAACATGGAAGTAGTAACGAACAACTGGTTCTCAAACAAATATTCTATCGGTTATGCCCTGAGCGGCGGTTTCATTAAAGGTTTTGCCCATTTAGGAGCCATGCAGGCTTTATTGGAGCACGATATTAAGCCCGACATAATTTCCGGTGTCAGTGCGGGTGCGCTGGCCGGTGTTTTTTATGCGGACGGTAACGAGCCCCATAAAGTATTGGATTATTTTGCCGGGCATAAATTCCAGGATTTAACGAAACTGGTTATTCCCAAAGTGGGCTTGTTTGAGCTTAGTGAATTCAAAGACTTCCTGAAAAGCAACCTGAAGGCGAAAAAGCTGGAAGAGCTGAAATTGCCGTTGATTATCACCGCTACGGATTTGGACCACGGGCGTCTTGCGCATTTTCATAAAGGGGATATCGCGGAGCGTGTAGCGGCATCTTGCTGTATGCCTGTACTGTTTGCGCCCGTAAAGATAGACGAGACGTATTACGTGGACGGCGGCTTGCTGATGAACCTGCCTGTAACTACCATTCGGCGGGTATGCGAAAAGGTTGTAGCAATCAATGTCAGCCCTTTAATGGCGCCTAAGTACAAAATGAATATCGTAAGTGTAGCCTTGCGTTCGTACAACTTCATGTTCCGCTCCAACTCGTTTCCCGAACGGGAAAAAGCCGACCTGTTGATAGAGCCTTATAATCTGGACGGTTACAGCAACCGGGAGCTGGAAAAGGCGGAAGAGATATTTATGCAGGGATACAATGCCACCAACGACATACTTGAACGCCTGCAAATAGAAAAAGGCACCATATGGAAAGAATAAAAATAACCATTCTCTAAATAACAAGCAATGAGCGACGAAAAAAAACTGATTATTTATCAAGTGTTTACCCGATTATTCGGAAACAACAATAACCACTGCATCAATAACGGCAGTATCGCCGAAAACGGATGCGGCAAGATGGCGGATTTCACCGCCAAGGCATTAGGAGAAATCAAAAAACTGGGTGCTACCCACATTTGGTATACAGGTATCATTGAACACGCAACGCAAACGGATTACCGTCGCTATAATATCCAGCCCGACCATCCGGCTATCGTAAAGGGTAAGGCCGGTTCGCCCTACGCCATAAAGGACTATTATGATGTAGACCCTGATTTGGCGAAAGATGTTCCCGAACGTATGAAAGAATTTGAAAATCTGGTACAACGTACGCATCGCAGCGGACTGAAGGTAATCATAGATTTCGTACCCAATCATGTGGCACGTCAATACCATTCGGATATGCAGCCGGACGGTACTTCCCAATTGGGAGCAAACGATGATACGAACTATGCGTTCAGTCCTTATAATAACTTCTATTATATTCCGCAGTCGGAACTGCATGGACAATTCGACATGAAAGGCGCTGCCGCCGAACCTTATAAAGAGTTTCCCGCCAAGGCTACGGGTAACAACCGTTTCGATGCGTATCCTAACATCAACGACTGGTACGAAACGGTCAAACTGAATTATGGCGTGGATTATCAGAATGGCGGTACCTGTCATTTCAATCCCGTTCCCGATACATGGACCAAAATGCTGGACATTCTGCTGTTTTGGGCGGATAAGAATATCGACGGCTTCCGCTGCGATATGGCGGAAATGGTTCCCGTTGAGTTTTGGGAATGGGCTATTCCGCAGGTAAAGGCCAAGTACCCCGCCCTACTCTTTATCGCCGAGGTATACAATCCGAAAGAATACGGCAACTATCTGTTTCGCGGAAAATTTGATTATCTCTATGACAAAGTGGGATTATATGACACGCTCCGCGCGATAGTTTGCGGCAACGAATCCGCTACCGCCATTACACGGGCATGGCAAAGTCTGGGTGGAATAGAAAAACGGATGTTGAATTTCCTGGAAAACCATGATGAGCAGCGTATCGCTTCCGATTTCTTTGCGAGTAATCCGCGCAAGGCTATTCCCGCCCTTATCGTATCGGCTTGTATGAATGTAAATCCCATGATGATTTATTTCGGACAGGAGTTCGGCGAACTGGGTATGGATAGCGAAGGATTCAGCGGCAGGGACGGACGTACCACTATCTTTGATTATTGGAGTGTAGATACTATCCGTCGCTGGCGCAATGGCGGGAAATTCGACGGGAAGATGCTGACGGAAAATCAGAAACATTTGTATAGTGTCTATCAACGCATATTGACGTTATGCAACGAGGAAAAGGCAATTGCGCAAGGAGACTTTTTTGATTTGATGTATGCCAACGTCAACGGCTGGCGCTTCAACGAACATAGGCAATATACTTTCCTGCGTAAGTTCGGACGGGATTTATTGCTGTTTGTCGTGAACTTCGACCATATATCGGCCGACCTTGCAATCAATATTCCTTCCCATGCTTTCGATTTTCTGCAAATACCGCAGATGGACCAATATCAGGCCGTGGATTTATTGACCGGTAAGGAAGAAAAAATAAGCCTATTGCCCTATAAGGCAACGGAAGTATCCGTAGAGGGATGCAGCGGTAAGATTCTCAAAATAAAACTATAAAAGATAGATAATGCAGGGTGAACCCAATCACTCTGCATTATCTTTACCTTCCATCTTATCCTTTAATTGATACAGGCGGGTGATGGCCGGATTATAGAATTCATCCGGATAATGAGCGGCTATATCGCTCAGATTGGCCTGTACATACCTTTTCACATCAAATATATTCTCCGCTTCGCTTAGCATGACCTGTTCGGGGAATGACGCCGTTTTAGTCCACTCTATCAGAGCGTTAACGCTTTCTTCGTCGTATTTATACTCTTTCATATTTTACATATTTTCTTGCAAAGATATAACAATTGCTAAAGATATGCTTACCCCCATGAACAAAATCTGAAAGTGTAATGTTATATAAATGTGTTTTTCATAGTATTAGATATAAGATTAATTAAAAGAGACGTACCCGCTTGTGATAAGTAAGTACATCAAAAAACAGAAGCGTCTGTTTGATTGATAAATGTGTAAGGAGCATCGGTTTACCAGAGCCGATGCTTTTTTTTACGTCTGTTTGTAGCATGTTAGAAATATTATCCGTAAATTTGGCAGAAATAAGGATTTATATGATATGAACATCCCTGTTATATTTCAATTTCTGAAAGAACTATCCGCCAACAACAATCGTGAATGGTTCAATGCTCACCGGGAACAGTATGAAAATGCCCGGAACGAGTTTGAGAACCTGCTGACAGTTATTATCTCCCGTATCTCATTGTTTGACGAAAGTGTTCGTGGCATCGAAGCCAGGGACTGCACATACCGCATCTACCGGGATACACGCTTTACGGAAGACAAAACGCCTTATAAAAATCATTTCGGCGGCTACATCAATGCCAAAGGGAAGAAATCAGACCACTGCGGATACTATGTTCATCTGCAACCGGGAAACTGCCTCTTGGCGGGTGGCAGCTATTGTCCGCCCTCTCCCTTGCTGAAAGCCCTGAGACAGGCTGTTTATGATAATATGGATGAATTTCGGGGGATTGTTGAGGATCCTGCTTTCAAGCAATACTTTCCCGTTATCGGAGAGAATTTCCTAAAGACGGCCCCGAAAGGTTTCCCAAAAGATTATCCGTACCTGAAGTATCTGCAATGTAAGGAATACACCGTTACTTGTTATCAGCCTGACAGCTTCTTTCTGGCTCCTGACTTTCTGGAGCGTACAGATGACGTCTTCAAGCAGATGAAACGTTTTTCCGACTTTGTGAATTACACAATAGACGACTTTGAATAATAATTACCTATTTATAACTAACTAAAAAATATTTGAATTATGGTAGTAGACAGACTTGAAAACATAGAGAAATACGCTTCGCTGAATCCTTTATTCGCACAGGCCATCGAGTTTTTGAAATCGCACGACTTAAACGCTTTGGAAGTGGGAAAAACCGAGCTCAAAGGTAAAGATTTGCTTGTAAATGTAGCGCAAACCAAACCGAAAGCAAAAGAAGATGCCAAGCTGGAAACTCACAGAGACTTTATTGACATCCAGATACCTCTATCAGGAACCGAATTAATGGGGTATACCGCTGCCAAAGACTGCGTTCCGACCGATGCTCCTTACAACGCGGAAAAGGATATTACTTTCTTTGCCGGTCTGGCGGAAAGCTATATCGAAGTAAAACCTGGTATGTTTGCCATTTTCTTCCCACAAGACGGACATGCTCCCGGTATCACTCCGGACGGCGTGAAAAAAGTAATTGTGAAAGTTAAAGCATAATATCAAATATCCAAAATTAATCCTCTATGGAAACATTGAATTTGATTAAAAACGATCCTTGGCTGGAACCTTATGCAGATGCCATAAACGGACGCCATAAACATGCCGCTGAAAAAGAGGCTGAGTTGACCAACAAGGGAAAGCAGACATTATCGGATTTTGCATCCGGCTATCTTTATTTTGGTTTACATCGCACAGATGACGGCTGGGTGTTTCGCGAATGGGCGCCTAATGCCACCCAAATTTTCCTGATTGGCACATTCAACGATTGGAAAGAAGAGAAAAAATACAGCCTGAAACGTAAGGCGAACGGCAACTGGGAAATAAAGCTCCCCGCCGACGCCATGAAACACGGTGACTTATATAAGTTGATGGTGTATTGGGACGGCGGTTGCGGCGAACGCATTCCGGCATGGGCCAATCGGGTTGTTCAAGATGAGCAAACCAAGATATTCAGCGCGCAAGTATGGTCTCCGGAGAAACCGTACAAGATGAAGAAAAAGAGCTTCAAGGCCGCTACCGACCCGTTGTTGATTTACGAATGCCACATCGGTATGGCACAACAGGAGGAAAAAGTAGGCAGCTACAAAGAGTTTCAGGAAAAGATTCTTCCGCGCATTGCCAAGGACGGATATAATTGTATTCAGATTATGGCGATTCAGGAACATCCGTATTACGGAAGTTTCGGCTATCATGTTTCCAGTTTTTTTGCGGCTTCTTCCCGTTTCGGTACTCCGGAAGAACTGAAAGAATTGATTGATACAGCCCACAGCATGGGTATTGCTGTTATCATGGATATTGTTCATTCACATGCAGTGAAAAACGAGGTTGAAGGCTTGGGGAACTTTGCCGGTGATCCGAATCAATATTTCTACCCGGGCGCCCGTCGCGAACATCCGGCATGGGACTCACTTTGCTTTGATTATGGCAAGAATGAAGTAATTCATTTCTTACTGTCCAACTGCAAGTACTGGATGGAAGAATATCACTTCGACGGCTTCCGTTTTGACGGTGTGACTTCCATGTTGTATTACAGTCACGGCTTAGGTGAAGCATTCTGTAATTATGGAGATTATTTCAACGGTCATCAGGACGATAACGCCATTTGTTATCTGACGCTTGCCAACCGCTTGATTCATCAAGTTAATCCTAAAGCAATAACCATTGCGGAGGAAGTATCGGGAATGCCGGGTCTGGCTGCCAAGTTTGAGGACGGCGGCTATGGGTTTGATTATCGCATGGCTATGAATGTTCCTGATTATTGGATTAAGACTATCAAAGAAAAGATAGATGAAGACTGGAAACCGTCCAGTATGTTCTGGGAAGTAACCAATCGCCGTCAGGACGAAAAAACAATATCTTATGCGGAAAGCCACGACCAGGCATTGGTAGGTGACAAAACCATTGTTTTCCGCTTGATAGACGCCGATATGTATTGGCACATGCAGAAGGGTGATGAAAACTATACGGTACATCGCGGCATCGCTTTGCACAAAATGATACGTTTGCTGACAGCGACGACTATTAATGGCGGTTATCTTAATTTCATGGGTAATGAATTCGGCCATCCCGAATGGATAGACTTCCCTCGTGAAGGTAACGGCTGGTCGTGCAAGTATGCCCGCCGTCAATGGGATTTGGTAGATAACAAGAATCTGGCATATCATTATTTGGGCGATTTCGACTGCGCCATGTTGGGAGTCATCAAGAGCGTGAAGAATTTCCAGGCTACACCGGTTCAGGAAATCTGGCATAATGACGGCGATCAGATATTGGCGTATATGCGTAAGGATTTGATATTTGTATTCAACTTCAATCCTAAACAGTCTTTCACTGATTATGGCTTCTTGGTTCCGGCAGGTTCTTATGAGGTTATATTAAATACGGATAATCCGGATTATGGCGGTAACGGCCTTACCGATGATACAGTGAAGCATTTCACTCTATCGGATCCTCTGTATAAGAAAGAAAAGAAGGAGTGGCTGAAGCTCTATATTCCGGCACGTACGGCGGTGGTATTGAGAAAGACCAAATGATACAAGTGGTAGAATAAAGAGAGAGGCAGGTAATTGTAATTCAGTACCTGCCTCTCTTTTGCTATCTTCTTGAAAATATTTATTGTAATTGAGAATTGATGAAATTCAACATTGTATTTGCATTGTCTTTCATTTTCTTTTGAGCCGGTTTGTCGGCAGACAATAACGGAATCAGTTTATCCAAATATTCCTTGGCTTGTTTAAATTCCTCTTTTGCTTTATCTGCATCTGTTTTCAGCAGAGTTGCGCCTTGATTGTAGTATAATGAGCCTAAGCTATTGAGTGCGTTTACATTGTCGGGCTGAATAGAAACCGCTTGTTTGAAAGCTTCTTCTGCGGCACTGTTTTTCTTGGCTCTTTGTGCCAAAATACCTTGATTTACATAGTAAGTGGCATACAGCTTGGTCAATGTTTTATTTCCGGGAACTGCTTCCAAACCTTCTTTCAGAGTAGCTACATATTCATCATTCTTCTTCAAATCCTTCAATGCACCGGCTTTACCGATATAAGCATTGGCCAAGTTATACTTTTTCTGTACGGCTATATCGAAATATTTCAAAGCGTCCGCCGGTTTCTTAATTTTATCGGCGCAAACACCGCAGTTAAAAGCGATTACAGAGTCTTGGTTGTTGGTCTGTGTCAGATAAGTACTGAATTTTGTGAATGCTTCTTGATAATTTTTAGCCTCAAGTGCGGCTTTACCTTCGTTGACCAATTGTGCAGGGTCAGCATTCTGCGCAAAGAAATTAGTAGCTGCACAACATAGTGCAAGAGATAAGATTAATTTTTTCATATGCTTTTATTATTTTAAAAGTTGATATTCCAAAGTTAGCAGCCTATAACGTAGGAGCAAAACCTTTTTACCTTTTTTGAGTTTTTTACGAGAGTAGTAACAAGTGTTATTTTACGTAAACAAAGATGTTGACGGGATGGTAGCGGTTTATCGGGAAGAAAATTCATTAAGATTATAAAACGACGAAAGGCAAGCAGCTTTTATCGACTACTTGCCTTTTCGTTGTGATTCCGTTGCGATTCGAACGCAAGACCCACGCCTTAGAAGGGCGTTGCTCTATCCAGCTGAGCTACGGAACCAGCCTTAATTGCGGTGCAAAGGTACGTTTTTTTATGAAAACTACAAATTTTACATTCAAAATATTTATTGTTTGTATTAAAATGATAGTCTTCTATATGGCAAGCAAATAGTTGTATTACTGAAACACAATGCTTTATACATACATAATATTTTTTAAAAGAGTTGCATCATAATTGGTAATAAGCGTCGTCAGCCATAATGATTGCATCTTCCAAAGTACCGCCACTTTGTTCTACAAATGCGATAATAGCATCTATAAACTCGTTGAAAGAAGCAATATCCTCACCTGCTGTTTTCTCATTATAATCTTTCTCTGTAAAGTCTAAATTTTCTATTAACTCCGTTTTCATATTTACTCAATGATTATTATAGTATCATTATTAAATATCTTTTTTTGGCAAAAATAATATATCGCCATGACTTCTTAGCTATTATTTGCAAATAATATTTACCATTACAATATATTATACCAAACATATTTCTAATAAGAACTTCCCTCTGAGAAGTGTAATGTAAATGTAATTCAAGTCATTACAGCCTATTGGATCCGTTACTAACGATTGTCTATGTTTTTCTAAATCATTTCTTTAAACTGATATCAACGGTAAATGAGTTCTTTTCTTGTTTCGGCATTTCCTCTCTCTTTCTAAAAGACAATTCTAATAACATATTCAACCAAATTAATAATTCAACTCCTATTTGTAGTTAGGATATACACATTACTGAATGGCACTCGGTGATAAACTTCTTATATTTGCACAAATAAACTAAATACTTAATACGATGATATTCAAACGCCATTTTTACATTTGTGCATTCCTATCTTCTATCATTATGTTCGGATGTACAGATAACGACATACCCATAAAAGATAAGGAAGAAGAGAAACCGCCCGTAGAGGATGAAGAAAAGCCCGCTCTGCCCCCAGACGAAGATACAGAAGTAACCCTATTCAATATTCTTAATCTGGACTATCCCGGATTGGGTGCTGTCAAATCGCTGCATGAAGCAGGTGATGATAATACTGCCTTAAAAGAACTGTTGGCTTACTACATAAACAGAGAGAATATAAAGAATCCCAATGTCACATCAGCTTCTCCCAGTGAGGTAGAGCGTGGTTATGCGGACTATGCCATAGATGAATACCGTTTTTATGTAAACGATAACTATTTGGAAGATAAGAATCTGAAAAAGCCTTATTCCCTACAAAACAGCGATAAAACAATCAATTGGGAATTTGCGCCTAAAGGTGCGGATAATGAATATCAGAAACAATTGCATCGCCACAATTGGATGCCGCTTCAAGGAAAAACCTATCAAGATTCTCATGATGAGAAATATATGCTTTCATGGAAAGAAGTATATACCGATTGGGTTGCCAAGCATCCTCTGCCCGAAGGCAGTCCTGATAAGTTTAAATGGTATCAGCTTCAAGTGTCCACACGCATTATGGGTCAGACGGAGTCATTTGAATATTTCAAAAGTTCTCCCAACTTTACGCCGGAGTGGCTCTCTTTTTTCCTGGTACACTTTGCGGAGCATGCCGATTATTTATCCAAATACAAATATGCCGGTGAAAATAATATCTTGTTAAGCCAAGCAGTGGCATTAGTGTTTGCAGGAACTTTGTTCCCTGAGTTGAAGAATGCCTCACAATGGCAAAAAACAGGTTGTGATATTATCAATGACCAAACTTCAAAACTGTTTTTGGAGGATGGTATGACAAACGACTTGTCTCTACATTATCATATAGGTATATTAGACGGACTGTATGACCTCAAACGACTGCTTCTTCTGAACAAAGTTCCGGAGAATTTACTTTCACCAAATCTCAATGAGGTACTTTTAAAAGCGGCAAAGGTAGTGATGCACTTCACTTACCCCAGCTATTTCACGAAAAACAGTAAAGATTGCAGCCCTGCTTTCAACGATTCATGGGTGAAAACCCGAAGCGTGCTAAATAAGAATTTCAAGAAATATATGGAAATGTTTCCTGAAGATTCCGAGTTTGAATATATGTACACATATGGCAAAAGCGGCGCTTGTCCGAGCACACAAATAAAAACGTTCCCTTCTTCAGGCTTTTATGTACTGCGTAGCGGTTGGGACTCACAATCTACCGTATTGATTCACAGTAATAATATTTCTTCAAAATTGGGCGATTCGAGCCATAACCAGCTTGACAACGGTACGTTTGAACTATATCGTAACGGGCGTAACTTCTTCCCCGACTCCGGTGTTTGTGCATATATGGCAGAGGGTAATGAAAATGTAATGGAGTTACGCAGATGGTTCCGCCAGACCAAAGCGCATAACACGATGGTTTTAGGCAAGACTGCGGAACATGAAGAGACCGGAGCGGAAAACATCAATAAAGCAGCCGGAACCTTATTATTATCCAAAGATGAAAATGAATACCAACTTATTGTGACGGAAAATCAAGGATATACCAACTTCAAACACCGTCGAGCCATCTTCTACGTCAAACAGCCACAAGAATTCTTTGTACTTGTAGATGAAGGATTCGGGACAGCTACCGGATATGCAAAATTATATTTCCATCTTTGCGATGAAAAGTCAGTTGACAATGTTCTTTTGGATAAGGAAGTATTTGGCGCTCATACCACCTTCAATGGTGACAACAACCTGTTAGTTCGTACATTCGGAGAAACAAATAAGAATCTTATCTTCAAAGAATTTGATGGTCGTATATCCTACCAGACAGACAGAAAATATGAACAAAGAAAGTCCTATGCGGTTGTCATGCGGAAGCCAGATAACAGTCCTGTACGATATATTACAGTACTATACCCCGTACGCTCTGCCACAGGTCACACAATCGAGGGTCAGTTTAAAGAAACCGGGAACAAGGACAATGTATCTATCAATATAAAAATAGACGGTCACCCATACGACTTAAATTATAGCCTTAATGAACAGCCTATTTACAAAGTCCGTTAACCAATGAAACAGAAAACATTCTTGGCAAACTTTTTTCTTTAAAGTTATGTTATAATAACAATATAAGAAACAGTAAAAGGTATGAAGTGGAACAATCAACTCATAGAACAGTTGCAATGGTCAAATACTATTATCAACAGAGCCGGCAAAGAGCGTGTTGCCAAAGAAGTAGCCGATATGGCCAAAAACGGAGATATAATCGGTGCCGGCTCCGGCTCTACTGTCTACCTGACTTTATTCGCATTGGCCGAACGGATACGCAAAGAAGCGCTCCACATAGAGATAATACCTGCTTCCAATGAGATTTCAATGACCTGCATACAACTGAACATACCACAAACCACCCTTTGGAATAAACGCCCCGACTGGACTTTTGACGGAGCCGACGAGGTCGATCCGCAACATAACCTGATTAAAGGTCGCGGCGGTGCCATGTTCAAAGAAAAATTGCTGATTAAGAGCAGCGACAAAAGTTACATCATCATCGACCCAAGCAAGAAGGTGGAGCGTTTGGGAAGTAAATTTCCTGTTCCGGTGGAAGTCTTTCCCGGTGCGCTCAATCATGCGGAGCAGGAGATTCGTCGGTTGGGAGCTTCTGAAATAACATTGCGGCTTGCTGTTGGGAAAGACGGTCCGATACTGACCGAAAACGGTAACTTTATCTTGGATGTCCGTTTCGACACCATCGGCTCCGGTTTGGAACAACAGCTCAAATCCATTACGGGAGTCATTGAAAGCGGGCTTTTCATTGGTTATGATGTTGATATTATTACCGCAGAATAAAGATACGCGCGAAAACAATCCCGACTTACAATCCCAGCGGCAGTTTACAAAGATACCAAAGCACAAACAAAGCAGTCCAGGCAATAAGAATGGCCAATGAATATCTCCACGTATATTTAAGCAGCGAACCATAAGTAGACTGCTTATCGTACTGCTGCATATACGTCAGAACAAGCGGCATATAAAACATGAAAGGAGTAATCGCATTCGTTGCGCTATCACCGATGCGATACGCGCACTGTGTCATATCCGGAGAAATCCCCATACCAGCCAATACCGGAACGAAAATGAACGACATAAACGCCCACTTCGATGTGGAAGAAACCATAATGAGGTTAATAAGAGCAGTAAACAAAATAAATAATATCAGTATCCACAAACTGTCCGAACGAACGGAAGAAAGCATATTCGCTCCCATTATTGCGATACACTTATCCAGATGTGAATACTCAAAGCAAGCGAACATCTGGGCAGCAAAAAAAGCGATTACGAAATAAACACCCAATAATTTCATCGGTTGGGTCAGCCCCTCTATCACATCACCGTCCGTACGATAACGTCCGGAAGCGAATCCATACACCATTCCCATCAACCCTATCCCCAAAGATAGTAGGAACAGGATACCGACAATAAACGGCGAACGGATCAACCCGCCATTAACGCCTCTCAATATCCCCCACGAAGAGAATGTAGCCCACAGAACAAGCGCCGCATAGAGCAAACCGACAATGACAGCTCCCAGCAAAGCTCTCTGCTCCTTTCGGGACAACTGCTTATAACCGCAGAACGCATTACTTCCATTGTATTCCCCTAAGCCCGGCAATAGTTTTCTACGGGTTATATGGTAAATAATGAGCACCAATAGGAAAGTAGATGCGCAAAAGAAATAATAATTGCACAGAGGTCCGAACCGTCCGCCCGACACATCCGTCATATCGGCAGCCTCTTGTGTTGCGGCGGCAAGCATAGGATCGAGCGTACTCAAAAGTATATTGGCACTATAACCGCACGACACCGATACATAAGCAGCTATAATTCCGCCTACGGGATGCAATCCTACCGAATGGAATAACGTTGCGGCGATAGGCAGCAATATGATATATCCGGCATCCCCCACTACATTGGACAGCAACCCCAAAACAATAACACTGAGTACGATACGCCACGGATTACGTCCCCGGCCGCGTATGCCTTTGCGTATACACGCATCTATAAACCCGGAATGTTGCGCAACTCCTATCCCGAACATCGCCACGATAACCAGCCCCAACGGGGCGAAACCCGTAAAATTCGTTACCACATGGCGCAACAGCCATCGAATACCTTCCGGGCTCAACAAACTCTGTACACGTATCTCCTCGCCTGTCTGAGGCAGACGCACACTCAAACCGTAGACATCGAATATCCACGACAGAAAGATAACTCCCAGCGTCAGCAGGAAGAACATCGTTGCGGGATGGGGCATGCGCCATTTATTCCTCATAACTATTCGGTATCCGGGATTATTCCTCGTCCGCTTCCAGATTGTCAATATCAAGAATACGCAGCTCGAGCGCACGCACCACCAGGCGCGTAGCATTTACTCCCACTCGTTCATAATCTCCAAAAAGGCGTCCTATCAAATCATTCTGCCGTTTCTCCAAAGACTTCACGCCAAACGGCATTCCTTTCAGATTGGCAATCATCTCCTTGGTGTATCCCAAAGCAAGATGACGGAGAAAGCGTTCGTCGTATTCGTCTATATCATAACTGATAACGGCTTCCTGCCGTTTCGCATCATTCCGGACGGAAGTTTTAAAGCGTTCTACAATCTTTTCCAATATGGGATAATTGAAAACGAGCTTCTTCCCGTCCATAACGGCCTGTACATCCGTCTTGGTCAGCAGTTCTCCGGTCTTCAGAATGATACCGTCGGCTCCCGCATCAAGGACATCCACCCATAGTTTCTCATTCAAAATCTCTCCGGTGAATATCAACACATGCACACCCGGATAGCGCTTAAAGATATTGCGGCAAATCTCCACGCCGATAGTGGTGGAACCGCCCAAGCCCAAATCCAGTAAAACAAGGTCCGGTACACCGGTTTCCATCAAACCCCAGAACTCCTGTTCCGTCATGGCGGTACCGATAACTTCCGCATCCGGTATTTCGTGACGGAATATCTCTTCCGTCCCCTTTAACTCCAGCTTTACGTCCTCTACAATAATGACTTTAAATTTCTTTGCTTCCATATTTCATATCCTTTCATCCTTACTTATTCCGATTTGCTCCGGGAAAAACAATTATCTTCCCGGCTAAATTCTTTTTAGATAACGGGGCAGCGTAAAGTATACGGCAAATCCCCCTTTCTCCGCAGGTTCCGCGTTAATGCGGCATCCTCTTCTTCCGGCGAATTCGTCATGGTCGCGAATAATCTGTTTGCATAGCAGATACTCCGTACCGTGCAACTCTCCCCTTTCACCGGCCGTCATACGCGCCAGATTCGGATAAAACAGTTGGTTCAGCTCTTCCCTTGTCTTCTCCCGCCGCGTGTCTGTAAAAAGAAAACGCACAAAATCATCTTCTACTGCACAAGTCAGGCTGATTTTTCCCGAAACAGGTACAGACAAAGCTTCATCAATCAAGTTCTCCAACAGAAAACCCAATTGGTTTATATCGCCGACAACCGATTCGTCTACCGTTTCCGTACTGAAAACAACAGAAGCCGCAACTCCCCTGCCCGCCTTGCGGAAATACTTCTCCGCAGCTTCCGATAACTCGGAAACAGGAATCACCGTACGCCTGAAAGTAACCTCTTCCAATTGGCGGGATGCGCATTGGCTCAAAATGGAGAATACCCCCTTATAATACTCTATCAGTTCGCTGATAGCCGTTACCGTTTCCCGCTCTTCCGTTTCCGACAACTCACCGGAACGGAGCTTGCCTATCAGTTGCTTTATTCTGTTCGGATAATAAATCGTTTCATGCTTGATGGTAGACAAGCAGTTGTCGAGCACCATATTCTGCACATGCAGCACGCTGTCTTCCCACGACGCACGGCGCGCTTCGTCCTGAGCCGTCTCGATATCCCGGTATTTCGTTGCCAGCTTCACTACCGCATTGAATATCACGATCGCAACGTAACGGGCTATCAGCTCCAGCAACAAGTGGTCGGACTCCTGCTGCGCCTCGCTTCTTACCAGGCACAACACCCCTATGCACTGACTGGAGTTTCCGGCTTTCACAATGAGAGGCAATGCCTGCATTCCACTTTCCGACAGATACCTCTGTTCTTCAAAACAGCGTTGCATCAAGTCTTTCCACACGGATTTACTCTCCGCCGCTCCTTCCAAAGAATTGGACGCGTACTCCAACCTATGGGCAGCCTCGTTATACACCGCAATACTCAACCGCTCTATACCCAACAACTCGTTAACCGCGTCGAATGCATTATCCGCTATGTGTTGCGGAATACCTTTCAGCGTATCTTCTTCCCGTTGCAGCATCTCCTCGTTTTCGGATGCAGGCATTACAGAGGCGGAAAACACCTGCTTGTTGATTTCCAAGACCTGTTCCAGGTTCCAACGGTTTACCAATCTCCTGCGGAAATACAGAACATAATACCCCAGACATAGCGTAATCAGCAAAATAATCACCAGCAGGATGCTCACCATCTTATTATTCGTAGAGCGTTCCAGCTCACGGCAGAAATCTTCCAAAGACTGGTCTTCACCCAGCAACTTGTACAAAGTAGTATAAGCGGCATTATTGTAACTGTACTCATCCCACTGCTTCAAAGCGAGAAAAGCAACCGCCGCCTCGTTCCGGATATCCAGTATCACATGAAAGTCCGAATTAAACATCCTATTCCACCAATCCAGCTCGGCAGGCGTGTCATCCCCGGCCAAAGCCATATAGCGACGCGGTTCTTCGGCGTACTTTCCGTAATGCTCATTCAAGCAAATCATCGCGGAGTCTATATATTGTAAAGCCATCGCATATTCACCGTCCACATTACAGTAATAGGCTTCATTGGCATAGTCGGAAGCCCGATTCAGTAAAAGTTCATATTCTGCCTGCAAGGCCGATGTCAGAGAATCAGTAAGCGTTTCCTTCGGCATATCGTTATCTGTCGCTTTACCGCAAGAAACCATACCCAAAGAGAATGCAAGCAGCATTACCGTCAAAACCTTACGTACTCCTGCCGGCAGCCTGAAATAGAAGCGGCTGCCCTGCCCCAACGTACTCTCTACATCGAACAGGCACACATTAAAAATAGGATTCGTCTTCTTATATTTCTCAATGATACCCTTACAATTCATTAAACCGAACCCACTGCCCTTATTCTTTCGCAATTCTTCCCGGTCGGGCGCGTCGTTCATTCCGATGGCTTTGGAATCATATACTTTCTCGCCTATGATATGGGCGACATCTTCCGGAGACAGTCCGCAGCCGTTGTCCTCAACGGATATTTCCACATAATCACTCTTCCGACGGGCGTAGATTTTCACCTTACCCCCCTTAGGAGTATATTTGCGCGCATTCTCGGCCAATGTATTTATCATAAAGAGAGTCAAGGCCTTGTCCGCTTTCACGCAGGTATCGGTCGGCTCCACTTCCAAATCCAGCCGCTTCATCTCAAAAGCCCGGTTCCCTTTCCTTAGCAATTCAAAAAGTTCATTCAGCTCAAAAGCCTTGATGTTCAGGCTCAGCGTACCTTGCTTCATCTTAATCCACAAAGCCAGAATATCATTATATTCGTTAATGGTGGTGACAAGTTCATCAATATACTGATACTTCTCTTTTTTGATAGTTTCATCATGGATATATCCCATGCGTATCAGCTTATGCACCTCGTTCAGAATACGGTCGATGTAAGGATGAATGCCATTGACAATGGAAAGACAAGCCTTTTTAATCAGATTCTGCCGTTTGTTTCCGGCGATATGCTGTTCATGGATATAGCGTTGCTTTTCCAGCCTGCGCTGTTCCTCGCCGAGAGAGATGGACGTCATTCCGTTGTCCAGCGCCCATTGGATATAGGGGTTGATTACCTGCACCATAGCCTGCTCGTCTTTCCCCATACGCCGTGCGAATACCAATTCTCTGTTTTTGATACATACCTCTTCTGTACCGAACAGGCATTTCAGTCCCGGACGTACAGCCATCAGAATCGCATCCGTGATGTCTTCCTCAGTCTGCGCATCGGCGGGGATGGATGCGGTTATTCCCTGACAAATATCCAGCATGGACTGCAAGCGGTGCAGGTGTAATCTGTTGCGCAGTTTGGAGCGTTTATTAAAGAACCAGAAGAACACCAGCACCAAAATAAGTCCCGTAATCACACAGAAAAGCAGCAGGTTCAGTTGTCCCGCCTCTTTCTCCAACGCCTGATAACGGCTTTCCAGCTCCTTATCCTGACGGGTATCTTCCAGAATATCCAGATATATATTCCTATTGTAATCCGAATACTCTTTCATTTCCAGCCCGGCGTAAGTCACACTCAACTGCTCGCGTATCCTTGAAATCCATTCGGGAACGGTTTTCAGTTTCTGCTGAATCCACGACTTCTCCGCGCATATCGTATCACGGCGGTCGTAAGCCTTCAACCAGTCCAAGCTGTCGTGGCAATCGTAAAAGCGGCGATGATGGTCGTTTACACATTCCAGAGCACGTTTCAGCGTATCGAGAGCCTGCTCATATTCCCCGTGCGCATTCAGATACTTCCCAATGGAAACGTACGCGCCCGCAATTTGGTAAATGTCATTATATTGCCGGAATTTCTCCAAAGCCAGTTGCCCCAACCGCATGGGCAGTAAAGAATCCACCGGCTCGCCGAACTGCTTCAGCGCATGCGCCCGCCGTCCTTGAAAGAATTCATAATTATCCGGCGAAGCCATCAGATTGGCCAACCCCTGTACGCCGTTTCCCTCAAAATACAGATACCCTTTTCTGGAAGCCAGTTTCCAGGTTGTGTAAAGTTCGTCAAACTCCCTTAAACGACGCTCGTCGGGCGTTTCTCCGTCACACAAAGAAGCCGAACCCTTTATATAGTGATAATACAATAACTGGTTGGTGTCCGCTGCCAGCTCCTCGTTCTCCGGCACCTCATCGATGGACGCCAGAGCTTCCGACCGCTGCTGCAGATAATAGTAATATATAGCAGATACGATATAGAACTCCGACCGGGCGTAGGCCAGCCGCATCCGTTCATGCCTGTCCGCAAACAGATTATTATCCTCGGCGATACGTTTCATGCGGCGCACGGCGCTGTTGCGGTAATCATAAAACTCCTTGTTCAGCGCCGTCCGCTGATAAATCTTCATCAAGCCTATATCGGCGATAAGAAGCTCCAACTCATTCTTTGTCAGGCCGTACACTTCCTGATGGTATTTCTCCGCCTGCTCGAAGTCCATGCGCATAAAAGCGCAGAATCCCAGATTGTTACAGGCTTCCGCCTTTCCTTGTCTGTAAAGCCCCACTTCCCGGTAAGCCCTCGACGCCGCATGACACGACGAGTCCAGATTTTTATAACGATAAGTATATGCCGCCTGATTCAAGGAATCAATCAGATGCACCTCTTTTGTAGGAGCCGTACCCACACACGAGACAAACGCCGTACCTGCCAGGCATAGCATTCCTACCGACAATAATATAGATGAAAGGCATTTCACAAAGCAAAGCTACAAATAAATCCGGTAAAGAAAAATATTTTTTCTACAATAAGTCTTGTATTATGTAGCGGGAAATTCATACCTTTGCATGCAAATTAATAAATAGGTAACATCTATTACAAAATGAGCGAAAAAGCACCCTTTATGGTATTCTCCGGAACAAACTCGAGATACCTTGCAGAAAAAATCTGCGCCAGCCTTGATTGCCCTCTAGGAAAGATGAATATCACCCACTTTGCTGATGGTGAATTCGCCGTTTCTTACGAAGAGTCCATCCGTGGCGCAAACGTATTCCTGGTTCAATCCACTTTCCCTAATTCCGACAATCTGATGGAACTTCTGCTGATGGTTGATGCGGCCAAAAGAGCATCCGCCAAAAGTGTAATTGCAGTTATTCCTTATTTTGGTTGGGCACGTCAAGACAGAAAAGACAAACCTCGTGTTTCCATCGGCGCCAAGTTGGTAGCCGACCTGCTTTCAGTTGCAGGCATCGACCGTTTGATTACTATGGATCTCCATGCTGACCAAATTCAAGGTTTCTTCAACATTCCCGTTGATCATTTGTATGCATCGGCAGTATTCCTTCCTTATATCGAATCATTAAAGCTGGATGATCTTGTTATCGCAACTCCCGACGTGGGCGGTTCAAAACGTGCCAGCACATTCTCCAAATACCTCGGCGTACCTTTGGTATTGTGCAACAAAACGCGTGAAAAAGCAAACGTAGTTGCCACCATGCAGATTATCGGTGACGTAAAAGACAAGAATGTCGTATTGGTGGATGACATTGTGGATACGGCCGGCACCATTACCAAAGCTGCCAACATTATGATGGAAGCAGGCGCCAAATCCGTACGTGCCATTGCCAGCCACTGCGTGATGTCCGATCCGGCATCATTCCGCGTACAAGAGTCCGGTCTGACCGAAATGGTATTTACAGACAGTATTCCTTACTCCAAGAAGTGCGATAAGGTTAAGCAATTGAGCATCGCCGATATGTTTGCCGAAACCATCAGACGAGTGATGAGCAATGAATCCATCAGTTCTCAATACATTATTTGAAAATTGAGAATTAAGAATTGAGAATTAAAAAATAAGGGCTGCGCAATATTCATCTGAATCGCGCAGCCCTCTCTATTTTTTAATTTTTAATTCTCAATTTTCAATTACTCAACCGTCCCATTTTGTAGGTTCCTTTCCGTATCAGCTTTCCGTTCTTGTCCGTTTCCACAAACGGGCCGTCTTTCTTGCCTTGTTTGAAGAAGCCTTCGTAGCGGTTTCCGTTCTTATCTTCCTGCACGCCGCTTCCCTCTTCCAGTCCGTTCACAAAACCGCCTTTGTATTTTGTGCCGTCGGTAAGAATCAGAGTACCCTGGCCGTTGAATTTATTATCTTTCCATTCACCTTCGTAGGAGTCGCCGACGTTCCATTTGTAAACGCCATAGCCATTACGCTGGTTATCTTTCCATTGTCCGTCGTATACGGCACCGCTGGCCCATGTAAACGTACCTTGTCCGTCCTGCATGCCATTCTTGAAGTTTCCTACATATTTATTGCCGCTGGCATGATAATAAATGCCTTCGCCGGTACGCTCGCCCTGCACGTAAGAACCCTCGTAGCGGTCGCCCGTATGGAAAAAGTAAATACCCTTGCCATGCTGCATATCCTCTTTCCAGTCGCCTACATACTTATCGCCATTGGCATATTCAAACGTACCTTTGCCGTCGCGTACATCATTCTTCCAATGACCGTCGTATTTGCAGCCGTCATTCCAGATTAACGTACCCTCACCGTTCTTTTTGTCGTCTTTCCACGAGCCGATGTATTTGGAACCGTTCTTCCAGGTATAAGTACCCTGGCCTTCACGTTTGTCGTTTATCCAGTCGCCCTCGTAAAGGTCACCGTTATAGTAGTACATAGTGCCTTTGCCGTGTTGGTAGTCCTGGTACCACATACCGTCGTAACGGTTATTGTTCATAAAATAATAGATACCTCTGCCATGCTGCTGGTCTTGAAACCACTGGCCGTCGTACTTCTCGCCGTCGGGAAAAGTATAGACGCCGTACCCCTCGCGTTTTCCTTTGACGTATTCGCCTTCATAGACATCGCCGTTCTTAAAAACCGTCTTTCCTTTGCCGTTGGGTTTGCGTCCTTTCATCTCGCCGGTATATACGGAACCGTCTTTAAACGTATGCGTCCCTATTTTTATTTCCGATGAGAAAGTACCCTTTATTTTATCGAAGAAACCGCTCTTTTCTTGGGCTGCGGCACTGCCCTGTGATAAGTATAACAGAATGATTGCGGTATATAGATATTTCATCTTTGGTTACAGATTACTTAATTAGTATTTTGACAAAGATACGATTAATCTGCCAAAACCACGAGCCGCTTCCCGCTTTTTATGACATTTTTTTGCCGGATATGACTTCTTTTAATTTCTCTTTGCACAAATGCCGCCCGGCAAGTTCCCGTATTTCTTCGGGGGTAATATCCTTAACCGCATTCAGGGCATCCTCAAAGTGGGTATCACCGAAGCCCGAAACCTGAACGAACATCCACGCGTCTGCCAGCGAAAACGCCGATTCATAGCTGCGGCACATCTCGCCCAGCATATAATTCTTTACCATAGACAACTCCTCTTCCGGTACCAAATCATTCTGCAGGCAGTCTATTTCGTGATAAACTTCCCGAATAAGAGGCTCTGCAAACTCGTTTGCCGTTTCCGTATTTACAACCAGCATCCCTTTTCCCGGATAGGGCACGATACCTGCGGAAATACCGTAAGTATATCCTTTTTCCTCACGGATGTTAGACATCAGGCGGCTTCCGAAATACCCGCCGAACAGCGTCACCATCACCCGTGTCTTCAAATAATCGGGATGATTGCGCTCCAAGGAAAGCATACCCATGCGCACCGCGCTCTGCATGGCATCCGCATATTCCACAAAAATCCGTTTGTCTGCGGAAGAAACCGGAATAAAGTCTCTCCTTTCCGGTTTGCGGAAATCCTTGCCAAACGCTTCCCTGCCGAACAAATCCTCTATCCGCCGCACACAATCATCGCTTACTTTTCCGGAAACGTAAATCGTACAGTTCCGCGAATGATAATGCCGGTCGTAGAACTTCCTGAGCACGGCAGGGTTTATCCGGTTATAATCCTCTTTCTGCACCAGCCGCCCGCAGGGATGCGCTTCGCCATACACCGCTTTCATCAACGCCCGGTGCGCCAGAAAATCCACTTTGGACGAATTGACCATGAACTGCTGGATATTATTATCTATGATAATGCCCAACTCCTTCTCCGGAAATACTGGTTCTTTCACGATAGACTCCAGTATCTCCAAAGTCTGCGGCAGGTATTTATTCAACGAATAAAGCGTGATGTAGGCATATTCCGATGCGCTGGACAGTTCCAGCCATGCGCCGTAATAGTCCAGCTTCTCCGCTATTTCCAAAGCGCCGTACCGCAGCGTTCCTTCACGCAGCATACGGTTGGTGAACAGAGCCTGCAACGGTTGCGACTGCTGCCAGCGTCCGCCTTCCATCAGCAGGTCTATGCGTACCACTTCATTATCGCCGGAATCGAGAACGTTCAAAAGTACGCCGTTGGGCATGACGGAGCGTCGGGGCATTTGTACGGCCAAATGCTCGATATCCCTTACTTTAGGTTGGATGGTTCTGTCCAAAAGCATCATCAGTCAACTATTCATTGAACGTTTTGAGCTTGCAGGAAGCGTTCCGCATGCTCCAAATCCTGCGGCGTATCGATGCCGATTGTCTCCACTTCGGTAATGCCGGCTTTAATGGTATAACCGTTCTCCAGCCAGCGCAACTGCTCCAGAGATTCCGCCAGTTCGAGCGAGGACTGGGGAAGCGAAGTTATCTCTTTCAGTACTTCCACCCGATAGGCATACAAACCGATGTGTTTGTAATAAGTGTGATTTTTCAGCCACTCCCGTTTTTCCGCATTACGCTGGTACGGAATGATGGAACGGCTGAAATAAAGGGCGTTCATGTTCTTGTTGAGTACCACTTTCGGAGAATTGACGTTCTCCAATGCCTCGAAGCCGTTATCCGCCGTGAAAGGTTTTACCAAGGTGGCAATCTGCGTGGACGGGTCATCGAAGCAAGCCTTTACGGTTTCCAGTTGTGACGGTTGTATAAAAGGTTCGTCACCCTGAATGTTTACCACCACATCAAATCCGTCCCCTACTTTGGTACAGGCCTCATAACAACGGTCGGTACCGCTTTTATGGTGTACGGACGTCATCACGACTTTTCCGCCGAACGCCTTTACGGCAGCTTCGATGCGCTCGTCGTCGGTAGCCACGTAAGCGTCGTCCAAAACACCGGCCACTTGTTCATACACCCGCTGAATAACGGTTTTTCCACCCAACAAAGCCAAAGGTTTGGCCGGGAAACGCGTAGATGCGTAACGGGCAGGAATGATTCCCAGAAATTTCATATCGTTAATACTTTATAGTTCTTCCAATCCACGGACGATATAGTCCCGTTTCCAATCTTCGGGTTTATACACCTTGCCATCACAGGCCAGCAAGTCAATATCGAGGCGCACAATCTCCCGTTCCTTCTCTTCGGGCGTTCTTCCGGCTTCCCGTTCTATATTTTTCAAACGGAGTATGACTTCATCGGCGTCATAATCGGATATGAAACGTGCCACCTGATTGGTAAACAACGCCTGCCGCCGGAAAAACAACGGTTTCGTATCCGCCTCTGCCGAAAAGCGAATATCCGGAAAAAGTTCCGACAGCCTTTTACGCGCCAATGCCAGATTATCTTTCCGGTGCTCGTTACTGCCGATGCAGATTGTATACACCATTTCTGTTATCCGGTTCTCAATTAAATAAATCGTCCAATCCTATTTCCGATGCAGGTTCCGCATCCTCATAGTCGCTGTCCTTGCATGGGTCGAAACCTTCGGGCAGTTGGAAAGTCTCGTTTTCGTCATATCCCAGCGATTTGTCGCCAAGCACTTTCACCATATATTTAGCCCAGATAGGCAATGCCATGGAAGCGCCTTGTCCGTGCAGCATCGTATCGAAGTGAATATCACGGTCTTCGCCGCCCACCCAGCAACCGGACACCAGCGAAGGCGTAAAGCCCATGAACCAGCCGTCGGCGTTAAAGTTGGTCGTTCCGGTCTTGCCGCCCATATCGGCCTTCACACCCAGGCGGCGGACACGTCCGCCGGTACCTTCATTGACTACCGCACGCAGCATCACCAGCATCTTATAAGCGCTGGATGCGCTGATTACTTCCTGCATTTCCGGCGAGAATGTAGCCAGTACATTACCGTCGTTATCCTCGATACGGGTTACGAACAGCGGCGCTACACGAATACCCTTATTGGGGAATGCGGTGTAAGCGCTCACCATCTCGCCTACGGATATTTCGCAAGGGCCGAGACAGAGAGATACCGAAGGCACGATGTCGCGATTGCGCACACCGAAGCTGTGTACCAGCCGTTTCAATTCATACGGGTTCAGTTTGCTCATCAGATAGGCCGTAATCCAGTTGTCCGAATTCGCCAGTCCCCACTTCACCGTCACCATTTCGCCGTAGCGTTTTTTGTTGGCGTTACGCGGTGTCCAGGGTTTTCCGTTTTCGTCTATCAACGTATATTCCACATGACGCGCCTGGTCGCAAGGAGAAAAACCGTTCTCCATGGCCAGCGAGTACACATAAGGCTTCATGGTAGAACCGATTTGGCGGCGTCCCACCATGGCCATGTCATACTTGAAGTAATGGTGGTTAGGCCCGCCTACATACGCTTTTACATGACCGTTGCGAGGGTCCATCGACATGAATCCGGCACGCAGGAAGAACTTGTAATAACGTATGGAGTCCATCGGCGTCATTACCGTATCTTTCTCGCCGCCCCAACTGAATACGGACATTTGCTCGGGCGTATCAAACGCTTTCTTGATTTCCGCCTCGGAAGCTCCGGCGTTCTTCATGATGCGGTAGCGGTCGGACAGCCTCATGGCGCGTCCCAGGATTTCGTCCACCTGCTCCTGCGTCAGGCGGAAAGTATAGGGCGCTTTTTTAGCGCCTTTTTTCTCCTTGAAGAAGTAACCCTGCAATTCTTTCAGATGCTCGGTCACGGCGTCCTCCGCATATTTCTGCATGCGGGAGTCAATCGTGGTATAGATTTTCAGCCCGTCCGTATACAGGTTGTATTTGCTTCCGTCTTTCTTCGTATTCTTTTCGCACCAGCCGTACAGAGGGTTTGTTTCCCAGTCGAGCGAATCCTCGTAATACTTCTGCATCTGCCAGCCCCGGTAATCCGATTTGTCGGGTTTCCTGGCATTCAGTACGCCGCGCAGATATTCGCGGAAATACGTTGCAAGCCCCTCGTTATGGTCTACGCGATGATAGGACAGTTTCAGGGGCAATGCCTGCAAAGAGTCGCGTTCCTCAACGGTGATATATCCGGCCTTGCGCATTTGGTCGAGCACCACATTGCGGCGTCCGCGCGAGCGTTCGTTATAACGCACCGGATTGTAAAGCGACGGATTCTTGCACATACCCACCAGCGTGGCGGCTTCCTCTATCTTTAATTCTTTCGGCTCGCAACCGAAGTAAGTATAAGCGGCGGTTTTTATACCTACCGCATTGTTCAGAAAGTCGAACTTGTTGAGATACATCGTAAGAATCTCCTCTTTGGTATAATAGCGTTCCAGTTTCACGGCGATAACCCATTCGATGGGTTTTTGGAACAGACGCTCCATAATGTTATCGGCGCTCGGAGAATAGAGCTGCTTGGAAAGCTGCTGGCTGATGGTACTGCCGCCGCCGGCATTCTTCTGCATCAGGATTCCCCGCTTCACCACGGCGCGGAACAGCGCGATGGCGTCAATACCCGAATGTTCGGCGAAACGTACGTCTTCCGTCGCGATCAGCGCATTGATGATATGGGGGGACAAATCGTTATATCCCACAAAAACGCGGTTCTCCTTACTATAAGAATAAGTACCCAGAACCTTTCCGTCTTCCGAGAAGATTTCCGTTGCAAATTTATAATTGGGATTTTCCAGGTCTTCCACAGGCGGCATATAGCCAATCCAACCTTTTGCTATCGAGAAGAAAATAATAACGCATGTCAATGCTATCAGTGCTATGAAAATCCAAAGGACTTTTACGACTCTTTTTATCATGTCCGGTTCTTAAAATTCGTTGGTTCAATATTCAATAATGGGGCAAAGATACGGAAATATATCAAAACAACTCTCACAAATTTGATAGAAAACTCTAAATACTCCCAAAACTGCGGAAGCCCCGGAATCCTGCGGTTTACACAGGCTTCCGGGGCTTCCTTAGCTCATTGCGGGCTTTGAGAATCAGCGAAGAGACATAATTTCCCTTGTCTGCTTATCTGTCAGTCTCACATTCTCTATCCATTTCCTGAAGGTTTCCAGATTATGCAAATCCGTCCCTACCATATTATACATACCTTTTTCCAGTAAGGATTCAGCTTTTTTCATCACCTGTTTTCCATAATAGCCGGAAAGCGAAAGTAAATTTAACTGTAACAGGCAATCCTTGTTCTTAAGCTCGCAATAATCGCTGTACCTCATATAAAGATAACGTTCGGGATGCGCAATCACCGGAGTATATCCGGCAAGCGACACATTGTACAGCAACTCGTCCAGGTTATTTGGAGGAGAAAAATAAGACGTCTCTACCAACACACAATCCCCATACAAAGGCTGCACTCCCTTTTCAAGCCTCTTCTGGAAACCGGAATCCAGCATATATTCAGCCCCCAGCTCGAGCGCGATTTCTCCGGTATAACACCTGCGCAACGTATCGAAAGCCTGCAACACATCCTCCCAATGCTCCACGCCGTTCATCATATGAGGCGTCAACCTCACCTTCTTCACCCCGAGCGAATCGAAGTGCGCCAACACCTCCAAAGACTCCTCTATCGTCTTTATGCCGTCGTCCACCCCTGGAAGGATATGGCTGTGGCTATCCACAAAGCCCCTAAAAAAGCCCCCAGCCGCTTTTTATGCCGTAAAAAAAACATACACTTATCGTTTAAATCCCGAATATCCTCTTGTGCAGCGGCTTCTTGTTCTTCCGTTCCTCATCGTTCCCGTAATTGCCGTAACCATACCCGTAACCGTAGCCATAACCCGTCTTTACATAATCTATTCCGTTCAGTAAGAGACTCATATTCTTCATCTTTCCCGAATCATACAGCTCCTGCAATTCCGGTAACATCCGTTTGTCGAATAAGCCTGAGCGCACCACATAAATCGTCTGGTCTGCCAGCCGTCCGCATAGCTGCGTATCCGCCACTATGCCATAAGGCGGATTATCCAGCAGGATATAATCATACTTCTTTTTCAACTCCTCTATCAGCCGGTCGAGCCTGCCGCTTTTCAGCAATTCCGCAGGATTGGGCGGCAACGCTCCCGAGGTAATGATGTGCAGCCGGCTATCTTCCCCGCAAACCTGTACCAGTTCTTTCACATCATCCACCTTGCCGCTCAGGTAGTTCGATATACCGGTCTTTTTCATTCCTATGCCGACACATTTGCTCAAAGAACCTTTCCGCAAGTCCAGGTCGAGAATTACCACCCCTACATTAGCCAACGCCATACTCATAGCCAGGTTCAGCGTGATAAAGGTCTTTCCCGAATCGGGATTGGCAGAAGTTACCAGCACCACCTTTCCTTCCGTTTTCTTCTCCGTATCCATAAAGTCCAGGTTATCGCGTACTATCTTGAACGCCTCGCAGATGCTCTCCCTACTGCCCTCCTGCACTACGATATCCTTCTCGTGCTTGCTCTTCTCGAGCGGCACTTCACCCAGGAAAGGAATACTCACACCCGTTTTCAGCTCCTTCTTCGTATGCACGCTGGTATTGAGCAGCGAACGGATATAAATCCACAAGGCGGGCAGCATGATTCCCGCCAGCAAAGAAATCAGTATCACCTGCGCCTTCTTGGGAGCAACCGGTAAGTCCACTCCTTCCGCCGGGTCTATGATGCGGCAATTACTCTCCGTAATAGAAAGCTGGAGTTCATTCTCCTCCTTCTTGTTCAGCAGGAACAAATACAACTCCTCCTTTATCTTCTGTTGCCGTTCGATGCTTACCACATATTTCAGTTGGGTAGGCACGAACGCTATCTTATCGCTGTTCTCGCGCTCCTTGTTCTTCATATTGGCTGCCTGTATCTCCAGGCTCGCTATCAGGTTATCCACAGCCTTCGCGATAGACAGACGCATGGACATCAGCGTACCGTTCAAGTCCCGCACGAGCGGGTTACCCTCACTGCTGTTGGCTATCAGCTTATTCCTCCGCGTCAACACCGTATTGTACTCCATAATCAGGTTCTGTACCCCCATATCGTCTATCCCGATACTGGCAGGAATAGGGTCTGTCGTTTTCGAGTTATCCTGCAAATACTCCTTCATGTACTGCGCCATGTTCAGTTGGTTTTCCACACTCAACCCTTCCGTGTCCAGCATGCTCGAACTTTGCAGGTACAAGGCACTTTCCGAGGCAATATCCGTCAGTTTATTCTTTTTCTTATAATTCTCTATTTCCGCATCCACGGTAGCCAAGTCGGTTTCTATGATTTCCAACCTATCGTTTATGAATTTGGCAGTATTTATCACAATCCTGTTTTTGTCCTCGATAGCATCGTTCTTATAAACCTCAATCAGCGTATTCAGCAAATCCTCCGCCCGCTGCACATTCTCGTCCTCTATGCTCAGGGATATCAATGACGACTGCTTGTTCGTCACTCCCGCGTTCAGAGCCTTGTTATACTCCTCCGCTACCTCCTTCAAATTTCCTTTTGCCACATAGACCGATTTGCCTATATAACTCTCGTTCGTAAACAACGTAGGCTGCACTGCAATCTTTCCTACCGGAGTACTCACCGTATCCCCCGGTTGTACGGTCAGGCTTTCGTCGAACTCCTCTTCTTCCAGCTCGTTTTGCAGAACCATGTCCGTCAGGGTCACCTTTCCGTTATCCGTCATCGTAACGGTAAGGCTTATCTTTTGTGCGGGGTCTGCATCGAGAAAATTAACGGTAAACGGCGTAGAGGTGTAAAGCTCCTTCTTCCTCAACCCGTCCCACTCTTTATAACTTACATTCAGATGCAGCGTCTCGACTACCGTCCGCATCAGCCGTTTGCTTTTAAAGATGCCCACCTCATTATCTACCGTGCTGCCGCCCAGAGAGAACAAATCCTGAAAGGCCGCCGCACCGTTGACACCCCCGCCTTTCTGCTCGTCCTTCACCAGTACGGTGGCAGTACGCAGAAATATTTTCGGGGAACTTTTCAGATACAGAAAACCTATCAAGACACACACCACCACGGACAAGATGAACCATTTCCGGTTGCGATATACCGCCGACAGCATATCGGCAATCACCGTGCTCTCCTGCTGGCGGCTGTCATTAAAATCTATGAAGTCCAAATCTTCAAACCTATCTTTTCCCATAAACTTTTTTCTTTACTGTTTTTTATTTGAATATAAGCACTGCCAAGGATACCATTACCGATAGAATGGAAGCGAACGTGCCTATGGTTCTGTTCTGGTTAATCTCCCGTTGCCCCGCCTTTACCTTATTGGGTTCTACATACACTACGTCGTTCTGTTGCAGGTAATAATAAGGAGAAGATAATAAATCTTTATTCCGCAAATCCAGCGAAGCCACTACCCGTTCTCCGTTTTCCTCCCGGATAACCTTTACGTTTTCGCGCTGCCCGTAAACGGTCAAGTCACCTGCAAGGCTCAATGCATCCAGCAAGGTAATACGGTCGCTGGTAATCTCGAATGTTCCCGGCCGGTTCACTTCCCCCAATACCGATACTTTGAAGTTCAGGAACTGGATGGTTACGATGGGATCTTTTACCAGTCCCTTTTCTATCAACTGGCTTTTGATATATTTTGTCAGTTCTGCACGTGTCATTCCCTGTACTTTGATAACTCCCAACTGCGGGAAGTCGATATTTCCCTCTTTGTCCACCAGATACCCCAATACCCGGTTCTGTCCTCCTGCATATCCGGTATTGCTGTTAGCTATCTGATAACTTACCATCGGCAGATTGAACATCTGTGCCAGTTCGGGGTCTTTACTGTTCACCATAATGGAAAGCAAATCATCCGGATGAATCCTGAGGTCATAATCCTGGGTTATCTTTTGCCGATAGTCATCCGGCACATCTTGCAGGTACGAAATCTGTTTTTGCGATGCACAACCCGCCAGGACACATAGTACAAAGGCTATGTATCCATACTTCTTCATGTTCTTTATCATATTATTTTATCGATTGTTTTTTAGATTAGTGCATAAAAGCCACAAGTACTTTTTTTACTGCGTTCTTTATATGCTGACAAATAAACTCACTCATCCATCCCCAACCAAAATCAAACCAACGTTGCGGATGGGTATTGATAATCAGCTTTTCAGGAAGCTCGTCATTACCGATTAAAGTAATCAGTCGGCGGGTATTTTTGACTTTCAGTTCCAAGCCGCCTTCTACTTTATCCCTTACACTCGCACCTGTCTTATTCCATGCCCGCCCCGTATCTGTGATATAGAGTACTTTCGTATAATCCACATCAAAATACGGTTCTCCGATAATCCCCGCTTCTCTATAATTATATTTCTCCCACAATTTCCGGTTATCCCACCTGCTGAGCGGACTTCCGTGCATGCAAACAGTCTTGGCCGGATAAAAACGGCGTATTTCGGCAAGATGCTTCTTGAAATATTCAAAAGCCTTTTCGTAGTTGCCTTTGGCAATTGTCAGGTCTTCGTAATGATAAGACACTTCATGTCCCAGAGCCACTATCCGTTCTATTATCTCCTCATTCCAAGTTCCTTTTACAACCCTTATATAATAAGAAGCTTTGATACCCGAAGCATGTTCCATTTGTGCCATCCGTAGGGCGTTCTCCGGTCTTTTGTCGATGTCATGCCTCAATACTACGACTTTGCCGCCGGCAGGAACAGACAGAAACTCCTCGAATGTCCGGAAGGCATAACCGGACTGCTCCAGTGCGGATAAAAGAGACCGGTAAGTTTTAAGAGTGAAATCCATTATTGCTTTTTCTGTTATCAAGTTCATCCACAAACGAATACATGTACTCATTTACATCTATAAATAAATGATTGATGGTATCCCTGGCTCTCTCCTGCTCTCCGGCATAATCCTGTTTTGCTTTAAAGCGGCCTATCCATTCCTCAAAATCCATGCTTTTCCGGTTATGCAAAATTCCCAGCCTTGATGCAGCACGATTTGCCGGCATATCATATCTGATTCCTAAATAGTACGATGGCACTCCCAATAAAGCAGCCTCACGTGCCATGCTATCTCCCGAAGATATTAAAGCACAACTATAGTAAATAAGAGAATGAATACCCTCAACCGGTTCTTCCAACAGTATCCAGTCTTTAGGGTACATATATTTTTTTGATTTATCTTCCAAAGATAACAACACTTTCTTGTCGTGAGGTATTTTTGAGGCAATATCCATAACAGCACCCGCACTCTGTCCCGCATAATTAACCGTACCTACCGATACCTCCCTTACAAAAAAATATTCTTTGGGTTTTAGTTTATACTTATCCAAAAATTTCATATCTGGTACAAAAACATTCGGAGCCAGATATGCCCATTCTTTAAGAACTGGTAGAACTTTTACTTTGGATGACAAGGTATAACCGGACGGAAGTTCGTAAAGGCAGTAATGAGATATTTTCGAAAACCACATTTTAGGTTTAAAATCAAGTGTTTGTGGGTCATCACCGAATGTATATGTATAAAATCCCTTTACTTTTCCTATGAGAGCACTCAAAAAAGCATTGGAATAGGCTACATCTATCTGCTTATCCAATGACCATAAAAACAGTTTGACAATCCGTATCAAATTGGCATCTATGATAGCCGACCATTTTGTAAGTTTGTGCCTGCCTATAATATAAATCTTTATTGTAGGATATGCAGCCAACTCTTTCTGAACAATTAAAGACATTCTACCCCTATCCAATACTGTGAGATACACAACATGTCCTTCTTTTGCCAAACGGATAATAAGATTCTTATAGAAATTGTACTGTGGAATATGACATATATCAAACCATATATTTTTCTTTTTCCTACCAACAGATTCCCCTATAACCATTTTCTCCCTCCAAATCCTTTATCCTGACCAAATCAATTATCGTTTGCCCTTCTTTAACCATTATTGACTTGAAAATCTCATCATTATTAGAAATAATGACAGTTTCCGCCCATTCTACCAGAGAATTCATATCATCTTGTAACATAGCACTGAGATGTGGCAACTTTTCTTCAATCACGCTCTTATTCTTTCCTATCAAGCGAGCCAAAGAAACATTCCTATCATATATCTTGATTTCATATCCTTTGCCATACAATGTTTCTATCACATTTATGACAGGGCTATTTCTCATATCATCAGTCCCAGCTTTGAAGCTCAGTCCCAGTACGCCGATTCTCTTATGTCCCATAGCCTGAATCCATTCTATAGTGCTTTCTATATGATGCTGATTGCTGTTTTCTATGGCATTCAAAACCGGAGTTTCCACATACAAATCATGAGCCATTGTTTTCAAAGCCTTTAAGTCTTTAGGTAAACAACTGCCGCCGTATGCAAATCCCGGTTTAAAATAGTAAGGAGAGATATTAAGCTGCTTATCCATGCAGAAAATACGCATCACTTCGTGCGAATCTATTCCGCACGATTTGCATATTCTTCCTATTTCATTAGCAAAAACCACTTTGAGAGCATGATAAGAGTTGTTTACATACTTTATCATTTCAGCAACTTCTATGGGAACTATTTCGAGGGGTGCAGCCATAGGAGCATACAACTCCGTCATAATATCCCGTGCCTTTTCACAATCCGTACCTATTACAGTCAACGGTGGGTTCATGTAATCCTTTACGGCTGTTCCTTCTCTTAAGAATTCAGGATTAGATACAACAGCAAAATGCACATTCCTCGTCTTTCCGGATATTCCTTCTATTATTTCGCTTACTTTTTTATTCGTACCGGGAAATACGGTTGACCTGATAACAATAACATGAAACCCGTTTTTCTCTTTCAAGGCCTCTCCTATTTCTTTAGCAGTCTGATAGATATAACTCAAATCCAAATGTCCTTTATTTGTAGAAGGGGTTCCTACACATACGAATGAAACATCACTTGCTCTCACTGCTTCCATATAGTCATGTGTAGCACTGATTCTCCCTTGCAAATGTTGTTCTTTGATGATTTCACTTATTCCCACTTCTACAATTGTAGGTACTCCTTCATTTATATTTTTTATTTTTTCGGGAGAAATATCTACTCCAATAATTTTATGTCCGTTCTGTGCTAAGCATCCCATACCTACACATCCGACATAACCTAACCCAAAAAACGAAATGTTCATTACTCTACCTTTTATAATTTAAATATTGTTCTATATACTTTATATCCAATCTTGGCTATACACATTATCAGTTGTTTATGGCATTTTTCAAATCTGCCGTAATTCACTAACATCCCACCCATTTGAGACTTAAAATCTCTTACACCATATGCTTCATTAGGATTGCCAGCCCCACCATAATCAAATGTTCTATATCCATTTAAGCAACACCATTTAAGTGTTTCCCAAATCAATATGTCATTGGGAAACAGTTTATAATATTTTACATAACTTCCAGCATACCAACCATACATGGTATTATTAAACCTTAATCCAAAACGACATCCTAACATTTCACCTTGTGAATTTCTCACTACAAAAAGTACAAGTAATCCTTGTTTGTTAGCTTCTTGAATTAACATTATATTTGTTAATGGCAGATTTGCCCTGCTATATACATCTTTAATAATTCGGTAACCTTGAGCAACCAGTTCTTCTGTAATATCATCACCTTGATAAACATCCACATAAAGATTGTTTTTCTGAGCTTTTTTTATTTGTTTAAGTCGCCCTTTTCCTATTCTTTCCCAAATATTTTTTTCTGTATCTAATTTTATAATGAAGTTTAAGTGAGGTTTATATATATAACCATGATTACGATATATATCGCAATTATTTAATTGTTCGGATAAATTACGAATTTGAGTATAAATTACTTTTCCATTGATATATACATCATATTCAGACAACAATATTTCTACAATGTGTTTGTTATCATTTAATACAATAGGACCTCCAATAATAATAGAACGAGAAGATAAATACCCCTTGAATCTTCCTTTTTCTTTTAATAATACTGATAGTAATATGCCTACAATATTTTTGTTTTCCATGACAACTATAACATGTGGGCAACCACCGGAATGAAGATAACATTCATACATTTCTGGAGTCTGAAACACAGTTCCTTTAGGGTGCGCATGAACAAATTCACCCCATTTGAGTAAATCTATCTCAGAATATTTATCAGTTACTATGTAGCTCATTTTACTTTAACATATTTGATACAAAACAGAATAAAATCACTCATTCGGCTCATGATTCCTCTTAAATCCCGGTTTTTCGGCTCACATTGAGCTGTATTTATTAAATTTTATCGTATATTTGAGCCGAATCAACACTATATCATCATGAAATTGCATAGCGAAATACTTGAATACCTTCATTATCATCCGGAATCTTCCAGAAGCGAGATTACCGACGGTATTGCAATCAAAGCAAGTCCCGCCACCCTTAAACGGGCAATATCCGAAGCAGTAGAACAGAAACTTATTCATGTCACCGGAAAAGGAAAAGCCACGAAGTATAGCATTACTCCGCAAGCCCATGTGTTGATGACGTTCGATATTGATACCTATTTTGAGAAAGAAATCGATGAACGTACCATACAGCAAGGATTCAATTTCGAATTGATTCAGAATATATTACCTCGTGTCATTCTGTTTTCCGATGAAGAGTTTCATCATTTAAACGGTTTGCAAGCAACATTTACAAAGAATATATCCCAATTGTCCCCCCTCGAATATGCTAAAGAAATGGAGCGGTTAGGCATAGACTTAAGCTGGAAATCCTCACAGATAGAAGGCAATACATACTCTTTGCTTGAAACAGAACGCTTGCTGACCGAACGTGAAGAAGCAAAAGGCAAAAGCAAGGAAGAAGCCATTATGTTGCTCAACCATAAAGAAGCCTTAAAATTCATACTTCAAGAACCGGATTATTTAGAGACCCTAACCGTAAGCCATATCGAAGACATTCATAGTATTCTAACCGATAATTTGAATGTAGACCGGAACATCCGTTCCCGTCGTGTCGGCATCACCGGCACTAACTATCGTCCGCTTGACAACGAATTTCAAATCAGGGAAGCGATGCAAGATACCTGTAAACTGATTAACGCCAAACCCTGCGTTTTTGAGAAAGCATTGTTAGCACTGGTTCTATTATCATACATACAACCATTTACCGACGGCAACAAAAGAACTGCACGTATCGTAAGCAACTCGTTGCTGATTGCCAATTCATATTGTCCCATTTCGTTCAGGACCGTTGATTCTATCGATTACAAAAAAGCAATGCTTATTTTCTATGAACAAAATAACATTTCTGCTTTTAAGAGAATATTTATGGAACAATTCGAGTTTGCGGTGAATACTTATTTTTGACAAACAATATGCTATTTATATAATGGCACAGTTTCATCATTAATAACGCAAATTCTTTATTTCCTAAATTTTATCACTTTAGCTGGATTGCCTACTACAACAGCATAGTCCGGTACATCTTTAGTCACTACGGCGCAAGCGCCAATAATCGCTCCATGTCCTATGTGTTTGCAACCAGGTAACACCGTAACCCGTGCACCAATCCACACATCATCTTCTATAAATAACGGGGTTTTATTTTCCGAACCTTGCTTATTCATGGGAATATCCGTACGGCTATGTCTGTGTCCTCCTCCTAAAAAAAGAATATCTTCACCCATCATCACGTTATCGCCTATAGTAAGCACTCGCATAAGTACCTTAAAATTCTTACCAAGTCCCACATTATTTCCTATCCGGATATCTTTCCCTTTCCCTATATAAACACCCTGCTCAATATTATTATTACTACCACAACCTCCCAATATATGGCGTATTGAAACTTCACGCATCCTTTTCGCGATAGTTCCTACAAAGGGTATAGTCGATTTAGGCAGATGTTTTGCAAATCCATAATAAAATAAAAGACATAGCATGTATCTTATCTTCATAGCTAATACGTTTGTACGTTATTTGCAATAAAATAATATTTTTTTATTATTCATGATAGGGAAATCTTTTGCAAACGTCCTCATAAACTGTCTGGATACGCCGAGCTATATCAGATAAATCCAGTCCCGATTGAATAATACGATTTCTCCCGTCAGTTCTTTCCCTCAATTCGAATATACGTAACAATTTATCAGCAATATCTTCCGGTTCTCTACGTGCAATAAAGCAACCGTCGGTACCTGAAATCATATCTTTAACATCCCCTACATCCACGCTTACAATAGGGCAACCGCATAGCATCGCCTCTTTTATGACCATAGGCGATGCTTCTCTTTCGGAGGTCATCAAGAGGCAGTCACAAGCATTCATCAATAGGTTTACCTGAGTTCTGTTATAACCTTTCAATTCTATCAACTGACATCCATTCGCCAAAGCAACGGCCTTTTGTGCCAATGTGTAATTTTTCACTTTATTCTCGAACGCACCGGCAAATAATACATATTTCCCGCCTTGTTCCCAACCTAAAGCATTACGTGCGTCATCTTTAGGAAGTTCAAAGAATGTATGTGTATCTGTTCCACATGGCAGTATTGCATAATTACTTTTTTTATACTTCGCTGTTTCATAAATACGCCTGCTCACAAATATATTAAAAGCAGAAAGGCGCATACAAATCTTAGAAAGTAATAGCCAAATACCTCCGGAGTGAATATCACTGCCATGAAAGGTTGTGACAACCGGTACGCCTCGTTGTAAATTAGCTAATAATCCGGATAACCCATAATGTGCATGAATTACATCTGGACGATACTCCCCTATTTTTTTCAAGAGTTTTTTTCTATTGCTCAAATATCCTCTAAAACCTTTCCCTATCACTGGGAAGTAGTCTATCTGTATATTCAATTTTTTCGTAGACTCTGCCTGTTCCAATACAAAAGGAGAATATTTACCGCAATTATAGCTTGCAACGATTAGTATTTTCATTTTTTATGGTCTTGTCTGTGAGAAATAATGATATAGACGTAATGGTTTCTTTTGTGCGATTCACATATACTCCTGTCAACAACATCATGTATATAGCAGGAGAAAACATAAGATAAGCCCTATGGACTACAATCAACAGCCCTATCATTACCAATAAAAATCCATACTTCATATTTCCTTTGCCGGCGATTGAAAAAATCAGTAACAACATAATGATAATTCCTATTATCCCAAACCGATAGATTGCTCCTCTCCAGTTTGTTCCTATCATTTCATCATTATCGTATCCCAAGCCAACTAAAGCGTCGGTAGATTGAATGAAATTCTCAAATTTAGTGATATGAGAATCCGGAACTCGATTGTCAAGCAAATCAATCACACCCGATACTTCTTCTCTTTTATTTTCAACAACCCTGCCATAAATGGTTTCAATAAAGCGGTTGCTGAAAAACAGCAGAGTTATAGCAATGAGGAACAGTACCGCTACTATCCATATTATGTCTGTTGTAATCCTTTTATACTTAAGAATCTTATAAAGTATTCCTAAACAAAATATACCATAAAAGGCTGTTGAGAATGTAAGAAACCCGGTTATTAGAAGTAACAAATTTCTTTTCTCGTAAAAATTAAATTTTTCAATAGCAAGTATTAATCCTAAATAAATTCCAAAATGCCCGGGTTCGGCAAAGACACCGCATATTCGTTCAAGTCCTCCACCAATGGGCATATCTCCCCTATACAAACTTAAAACAGGCCCATAAATCCGATAATTATCCAATATACTTTCTGCTCTAAAAGCAGGGGTACATTTGTAATAAATTAGAGGAACACCAACAGCATTAAGAATCCAAAAAACAATAGCAAAAATAGAAATGATTACAAATAGTTTTTTCAGAAACTTATACGAATTATAAAAGATTATATCATTGAAAAAAATAATCTGTATGAATATCAAGAAATACGTAAAATGTCCTATTCTAAAATCATGTACAACCGGTGTTGTAAAAAATAATAAAAACGCAATTGCTACAATACATATTCTGATACGATATTTGTCAATCACTAACCCTTTTCTGATGTTACGGTATAATTCTATAACGGATATTATTGTAGTAAAAAGGAAGACAATCTGAAACAACCCTTCCGGCATAAACCACCTCGGATAAGGATTCAAGGCAAAAAAGAGCAATAATCCTAAATTGACAGATGCAAATCTAATCCAATTCATACCTAAACCTTATTGTCAACCAAATTCTCTATCAAATCGACCTCTTTTTTTACGCGCTCCTCCCAACTTGGCCACTGCTCTAAAATCGTTTTCCGACCATTTTCTGCGATTCTTTTCCGTTCTTCATTGTTTTCGAGAAGATTGTTTATTATTCGAGGTAGTTCACCTAACTGTTCATCTTCAATAAGGATACCATTCTCGCCATTTTTTATTAATTCAGATGTTGTTCCTCTATTAAGTGCTACCACTGGTAACCCACAAACCATGGCCTCAAATACAGGATTACTCAAACTACTTAATGCATTCATACTGACAAAAACATCTGCCATATTCATATAATTGAAGATGTTTGTTTGTAACTGCGAACCTACGAATGAAACATAATCATCAATCTTTAAATCTATTGATAATTGTTTTAGATATTTCTTTTCAGGTCCTTCCCCAACGATTATCAATCGTACATTAGTATCAATCTTTAATAACTTTGCAAAAACATTAATTATCCAATCTACTTGTTTCCAATTGGCAAGCCTTGATACAGATAATAAAATCTTTTCTTCATTAGGGGCAAATTGTTTTTTAAAATTTGAATTAATTGGATATGTACTCCATTCTTTATTTATTCCATTTTTTAAGAAATATATTTTTCTTTGTGGAATACCAAACGATAAAGCAACTTTATCGGCTTTTGTGCCATCATTTGTCAAAATATACATATCTGATTTTAAAGAAAAAGCCATATATAAAAACAAATATGAAACCTTAAAACGAATTGATTTTACATAAGATACTCCATAAAGCCTTAATACATATTTGGCTCTAAATATTTTAGATAAGATAAAAGCTGGTAATGAAAGGTGTGCTGTATGTGAATAAATAACGTCAGGTTTATGTTTTCTACAAATTTTTATACTGACATAAAGAAAGCATAATAATGTAAGAGGATATACTATGATATCTAAAAACTGTCGCTTATTTGTAAGAATAGTTTTTGCCTTTATGACTGTTATTCCATCAAAACATCCAGCTTGTTGAGACACATGGTTTGTTACATAATATACATTATGTCCTCTATCTACAAATCCCTTTATGGGAAGATAGGTTGAAAACCTTCCTTTTCCTTTACCCAAATCCCATAATGATAAAGAAGATAAATTCAGAATATTCATTTCATCAAATATTACAAGATAGTTTTTTGATAATAATGGAGCTTGCATTTCCATTGCCATACAGTTCGTCCTGGAATGTAAAAGACGGCATTGAAGATATTTTTCTTGCAAGGTCAATAATTTTATTTTGTTCATAGCCGGAAATAAAATTATATCCCCTTTTTACCAGTTCTTCCCACTCTGTCTCCATACGCATAGTAATGCAATATTTATTTGCAAAATATGCCTCTTTTTGCAACCCGCCACTATCTGTCATTACAAAATTACAATGTTTAATTAGCCAAATCATCTCAAAATACCCAACAGGCTTTATAAAATGTATCTTACTTGTCTTGAAATCGTAATTTCTCTTTAGCAATTTTTTTTCCGTTCGTGGATGTAACGGAACTACAACTGGGCTATATTTAGAGGAAATAACCTCTAAAGCTTCAATAATCGAAGTCATTCGTTCCTCGTTGTCTGTATTCTCCGCTCTATGCACGGTGCAAAGTATAAAGTGTTCCGGAATTTCGTATTCCGGTTTAGATGCTTTATTCATATAAAAAGACATAGCATCTTTCATAACATCTCCACTTTTTAAAATCTCGCAGTCAAGATTCTTAAAGCCTTCTTTCCATAAATTTTTAATGGCGGTATCCGTTGGGCAAAATAACACATCTGAAATACGGTCTGTAAGTATACGATTTATTTCTTCGGGCATATCCATATTATATGAACGCAATCCGGCTTCTACGTGAGCTACTTTTATATGATTTTTTTTTGCAGCTAATGCTCCTGCCAATGTTGAATTTGTATCACCATATACCAAAACCCAATCTGGCTTTTCTTTGAAAAGAATTGACTCTATCCCTTCTAACATTTGTCCAGTCATAGCACCATGAGAAAGCCCGTTAACATTTAGATTATAATCAGGAACAGGTATTTGCATCTCTTCAAAAAAAATAGTACTCATATTCTTATCAAAATGCTGTCCTGTGTGAATGATACATTCTTTAATATTATCATATTTGGATATTTCTCTACTTACAACTGCTGCTTTCACAAATTGGGGCCTTGCCCCTATCACTGTTACTATTTTCATTGCATATTTATTTTTGATATTTTATCGCATTTATTATCACCGATGTGGCTACAACATAATTAGCAGCCATTCCTATACTATAAAACAAAAGAGTCGCAATAGGAGAAAACTCCCAATAGTAGCACGCTCCAAAAGCCATACTGATAATTAAAATGCGAATTATTTTTAAACATAATACGATAGACTGCCTTTTCAGAATATTGAACAATCCCTCGCTGATAGGACTGTAAACAAATTGCGTAATCAAATAAATAGCCAGAATACGGGCAAAGACACCGGCTTGTACCCAATCCGTTCCGAAAAACAGTTCGAACAGTATGGGAGCAAAAAGTACTATCAGAATAGTAGGGATTAAGCTTATACAGAATAGTTTTTGTATAACTTTCCTTGTTAAATACAGTATTTCAATTCTTTTGGAACTTCCCATACCCGACACCTCAGCATAAAAAGCTTTACCTACTGAAGAACCTAATAAAGTAACGGGAATTGAAAGCATCGTTGTAGCCAAGCCTACCTGTCCTGCCATACCTGCACCGAATTTCCATGCAAAATAGAGTAAAGGCATCTTACCGGATAATGATAATAGGAATTGGGCAGGGAGTCGGTAAACGGGATAATTAACGTATTTCTTCAAGATGATTTTCATCCTGCTCCGTCTGATAAACCTGTAATTATAAGTAATATCTTTCTTAAAGTTCTTAACAAATAAAGAGAGTCCGCCTGCTTCAGAAAAAATAGAACCGATAATCAATCCTAACGAACCAAACTTTGCCATACCCAATCCTATCTGAATAACCGAACCGATGCTTTTTTGTAAGATTTTACTTTTTGACAATAACAAAAACTCCTTTTTCCTTATAGACCATTGATAAAATAACTCATAAAGTCCTAAGCTGAAAAAAGATATGGGTATCAGCCACCAAAAATCGGATAATTCTTCTACTGAAAATAAACCAAAAATGTCACTTTTAAAGAAAAATAAGCTGATTATTATCAACGCCGTGCTACATAGCAACATCAAAAAAGTAGCGCAAGATAAAGAAAAAGCCATTTTTTCATCTTTCAATACCGGGATAAGCAAAGGATACCTTAATGTAGAAAAAGGAATAAGAATAGCTACAAATGACGTAAAAACAGCAAGACTTCCCATTTCAACAGGTGAATAAATTCTGGTTAAGATAGGCGTGATAATAAATCCTAAAACTCTGGCAATTCCGTCACCTATTAAAAGTTTTGCCATATTTTTATATATGGTATTCTCTATACTTTCTTTCATTTATATGAAAATCTTAGCAATCTTCTTTTAAAATTTCTTTATAAACAGCTAATGTTTTCTTATTTTCAAAAGAGAAATAAGAATTATGCCATAGTACAACAAATTTACCATTATATTTTCGAACCGTACTCTTTACACAATCAAGCTCTGACAAAGCTTCATCGGGAGTAGCCGAATTATAGCCGAACATAGTACAATCCATAGCCAATAAAGGCAATTCCTTTAATCGCAAATGTTTCCTCTTAAGAATATCAAAAACTGTGAACGGATAACAAACCCCGCATCTGAACCCAATCTTATCAAAATACACTAAAGACGAATCCCACTCCATTCCACAATCATTCCAAATCCGCCATGTAAACGGAACTTCAAATTTTAATAAGTGTTGTCTTCCTATGGTGATTTTTCTTTTTAAAACCGTATTTAAAGCATTCAATTCTTTTTGAAAGACCTTACTGTCGGAACAAGTATCTTTATTGGGATGAAACCCTATGAAATGCCCCTTTCCCAAGATAGCAGCGACTATCTTCTTCAGCCTGTCCTGTTCTGTTAAAAAATACTCGGCTGAAGACATAAAAAAGAAATACGATTTCAACCCCAAGCTATCAGAATACTCCATTAAAAATTTGAAAGTATTATAAGGGTCATCCTCCTTGTTTATAAGAGTTTTGATATAGCTGATAATATTTTCCATGCCATATTTTATTTCTCCTTTTTTGAGGAAATAGCTTACTATCCTCTTTATATCTTTGAAATGGGTATGCCAACAAGAAATGACATCGATATCATGGGTTGGGATAATCTCAAATGAATGTTTTTTTCTTTCTGCCGTATTATCAAGGTAATAAATCATATTCCATAAGTATTCGGTATACTCATTGACTATTGCCCTGTTTAAGAAGCCGAATTGAAAAGCCAATGAATTTACAGCGCTAAACCGACCATGAATGTCACGTTCTTTAATAACATATTCCTCCCATCTTGTCAACATAAAGAAAGCTCCGGCAAATAAATCGCTTCCACATATAATACTGTCGCCATGGACATCCAAATCGCCAGTACCGAATATAACAGGCAACTTTTCTGTTATTAAAAAAGGGTTATCAGCATAAGTTATCGCAGTGGGTATATTTTTACGAGACAGATAAGATAACGGGGTTGGGAAAAGATTAAAAAAAGAATCTTTTATAATCAACTTACGTCCATTATCTAAGATAACGGTATAGTCTTTCTCACCATTCGTTACACGGATTTCATACTTTAATCCAAGAAATTCATAAAAGAGTATATTAATGATATAATGCCTTTCCACAACATTATTATTCGGAACGGTTATGTACATAGTAGTATTTTTGTGTGGTTTTATCCCTACATTTTTCAACAAGAGAGAATTATATGATATATCTATGGAAATGTCCGGAGGTTAATTGCACGTTGACAATTATAGCATTTTCTTAAAGCGCCTCTTTGTCATCTTCGACTCTTTCAGGCAATCTTTTAAGGCAGAGAACTGTTCTTCGGTCAGTCTACCCATTAATTCGACTTTGGTTTCTCCGTTCTCAATCTGTTCTTGGAAAACTGTAACGGGATAACTGTCTATATCTGCACCGTAAATGAAAGTATTCAAATTAAAGGAGAACGGAAGCTGCGTATCGGGATGTATGGCTATACTTTGCAGAACCGTTCCGTTCGAATTTCATGTAAAAGTAAGATTAGTCGGATTAGAAACTATTTTCCTGTTTATTCGTCCTCAATCCTCCCCTTCCACCCTTCGAAATCGGCTTCCGTAACCGTATGGTTTGTATCATACCTCACGTATTCGTCTGTCCTCTCCTCGCAGCCGGGGCTGTTCCGGATACGGCTCACGATAAAGTCCGGTTCCTCAATCATCACGAAACGCTTGCCGTCCGTCAGGCAGAAAAACGAGATGTTGCCGGTATAATGGAAAATCTCGTGTATCAGGTAGGCGGAACGTTCCAGAGCCATCCAACACTTGCCGCAGCGGTAAAGGTAAATGTCGCGGAGGTTATTGCGCTCTTTCTTAAGTATTTCCGGGACTCTGTCGCGGAGAAAAACGATAGCGGCTACTTCTTTTTGTTGCATAATCCGGAGGCAGATATGACAGGTTGCCACCCTTTTTTATAACTTTTCGTTACGCGCGCGAGAAATTATTGAAAAATGTAATGATTACATTTTTCATTTTTAAAACACATACCCCTGTAAAAGTTGGAAATATGGCTGGCAACCTGTCAACTACGGGCGGGGAACATGCAGTCGCATATAGTCCGCCTCGAGACGTAACCCCAACTCTGTCAATACGTTACACAGTTCTGCGGGGTGATTTTTCAGCTCTTCCCGGTAGATGCGGAACACGCTGTAATATTGGCTCAGTTTTAAACTTTTGCCCTTTTTACCTTGCCATAGGTCTGGGGACTCATCGAGATTTTGCGGCAAATCTCTTTGTCGCTCAGGCGTTTGCCGCCTACCGGAATCGTGTTCTGGAGCAGTTCCAGGTAGTCGCCAAGCTCCAAATGGACGAATTCCGGATTTAGATTTTGAGTCATCTCTAAGTGTTTTTAAAAGTTAATAATGTTAATATATCATCTATCCGGTTCCCACATGCGGGAACCGCTGTTTTCCGTATCCGGCGCTTTATTCGGAACTTCACTCCGTAAAACCCTAATAACGATAATAATGAAAGAAACTTCAATCAGCCTTTTCAAAGGTTACTCGGATACACATCCGCAGGACAGCACGTTGCAGGAAATCGTAAACCTTATCCGCAACGATGCGCTGGTGCGCGACCGTACCGAGAAACACCGCTATTACAGCCATAACGGGCAAGGGGCTGCCGCTGCATGGGAGAAGGCTGCCTGCCCGTGTTTTGCCGTTGCCGTGTGCTTCGGAGGCGGCAAGCAGGCAGAGAACATCACGGGCTGGACTTCGCTGGCGCTGGCAGACATCGACCATATAGACGCCGACCGCCTGCCGGAACTTATCGGACGTGTCCGCGCCGACAAGCATACGCTGCTGTCCTACACCACTATCAGCGGTACGGGGCTTCGCATTATCTACCGTACGGACTGCCTGACGGCCACTCCGGAGAAGAACCGGAAAATCTATTCCAAAATCTTCGAGCAGGGCAACCGCTATTATGCCGGCCTGCTGGGTTGCGAATGCGACCTGAAATGTAAGAATATCACGAGGCTCAGCGGACTGGCGCACGATCCCGATGTCTATTACAATCCCGATGCCGTTGCCATGCCCGTCGAACTGAAAGGCGACAAGAAAGAACAGCCCGCCCAACCCTCTATCCGCAACAGGCGGCTGGAAAAAGCGGTTGCTGCGGCAGGCGGCGGGGTGGGAGGGCAGGGGATCGGTTTGTGTCGAGGA
>OATX01000186.1_pt1 | contig 46695 bp, 36 predicted proteins | sample 1516741 | NCBI WGS metagenome assembly OATX01 (sample SAMEA2579984, study PRJEB22360) | human gut metagenome | biome: human gut; feature: human-associated habitat; material: faeces | place: Denmark | collected 2008/2010
CAGTCTCTTACTTATGGTAACAACCCTTTTAAAATACAAAGATAGGAATATTTTTTGAATAAACAAATATTTTTTATAGAGAAAAAGGCTCTTTTTCTTATGAAGCATGTCTCGATGGATCTCGATGGATAAGAACAAGAATATAATATAATACAATATAACTTCTATAAAATGTTATATGATATGATTAGTAACCTTCATAATACCTTATTTTTAATAAAAATTTAATATCTCTGCATAAAAATCACTTTACCCTAGCGATAATCGTTAAAAATGAGAAAATATATTTGTTGATATATTATTTACAATCGCTTGTCATATCTATTTCCAAATTGTTTAATATATGTGATTTTAATATTATCATTTGATCTCTTATATTTTTTCAACTCATCTGATGTAGTATTCAAAGCCAAAGAAACAATTATTAGATTATAGATACTAATTAAGAACTGCACCATTTTTATTTGAATCGCCTTCTTTTACTTGTGTATTTCCTGATATTTTCATTGTTCAATACTAATTCTCCGATGCATATGATTTCACTTTGGAATCGCTTAATTCCTGGACAATTCCTTTAATAGATCCATGATCGCTTGCAGGAACTGGTCTCTATGTTGCCGGTAAAGGGTTATCTCATCGGCAGAAGTTACGGATTCTACCCATTTTTCGCGGGCTACGTGCCATCGTTGCAAATCCTGCTCTATCAGTTGGACCAGGTTGGCTGACGTATTGGATATTTCTGCCTTTTCAGCCGGCCTTCCTTCCATGGAAGCGAGACGAGATTGGGCGCATTGACGAAACTTCTGGATCCAGGAACCCAGAGATGGATTAGGATGTTGGGGCAAAGGTTTGCCTTTCCACTTCCCTTTTAGTGCCTGAAAGTCCTTTCTCAGCAGTGTACTTCGGAAAGACAGTAGTTTAACTTTTTCAACAGTCATTGCGAGACTGTCTTTCTTGTCGGACGATGTCGTTATCCCATTATCAGCAACTTTTACAGGTTTCTCCTGTCCATGAAGTCTGCATGAATATGCGTATTCCACCAGGTGGTGACAGAGAGTATGCCAGGCATGCATTTCATCCTGCAAGGATTTCTTCGATGCGACAGTACGGCATTCATCCTTCAAGTTCAGCCAATCGGCATACTGCAGAAACTGCTTCCAAGGGAACAGACCTTGCAAGTGTTGGCCCGTATAATTTTGATATCGGGTTAACAGCAACTTTTTGTATACATAATCACTCTTCGCTACAAAATCCGAATCGACCAGTTCAGGCTGATTCGCATTCACCTGCCGGATAAAGCGGCTTCGGAAGTCCGACATCCAGACCAGCTCATTTTCCGGCGAATAATCGACAGGAGTGGCTGCGACATGTGCTTCAAGCTGATCGGTAATCGAGTCTATCCACGAAGGAAGTAATGGTTCCTTAGCATGCGTAACAGGCATCTCTGCGGCAACTGGACGATTGTCGGCCTTCTGATTCTTTTCATAGGCTCTACCTACAAAAAAAACAGTAGCAAGTAGTACGGACGCTACTGTCAGAAACATAAATCCTTTTATGATGAAATTTTGCTTCTTCATCGCATGGCATGCTGTTTTCGTTCTTGGGGCTGTCTGACAGTTCTGCATAGCTTTGCATTCCGATGCATCTTTCTCATCGGATTTTTGCGAAAGCACTTGTGCATTGACCGACAAGGACTCCTTCTTACCAGTAAGGGGGGCATTTGGCTCCTGCTGAACTGCTTCCTGTTCGTCATTTGCTTCATCTGCTTCTCTTCCTGTATTTTTCGGTACACTGAACAGGCTGTCCACCTCTTCAGTCACGATTTCTTCTGTCAGATTTCCTCTTTTATTGGGATGCGTCATCAGATTGTCCGTCTCTTCCGCTTCATTCAGTTCAGACTCCTTGGAAGGAGCAATCTGGATAACGACGGCAGTGACATTATCTTTGCCACCCGCTTCATTCGCCGCATCAATCAGGTCGGCCACCAGTTCTGAGGGATGTGCATCTTTTTCTAGCATATGCCTTATCTGGTCAGTCTTCAACATATCCGTCAGACCATCCGAACAGAGCAGCCATTTGGAATTAGGCAGCATTTCAAATCGGGCCAATTCTACAAAGTCGGCAGCATTCTCCTCTACCCAATTGGCACCCAAACACCGGTCCACTATGTTCCGCATAGGGTGTTCCATGGCCTGCTCTTCTGAAAGTATGCCCCGTTCTTCGTATAACCCAATCGGAGAATGGTCGTGTGACAGTTTCTTCAACTGTCCCTGATGGAGCAGATAGCAGCGGGTATCTCCTACATGCGCTATGTAGGCAAGCGAGTGGGAAGGCACCGCCAGCAGTGCCGTGGCGACACAAGCCATCTCATCGTATTCGGAATGCTTTCTCCGCTCTTCAAGGATGGCATTGTTGGCTCCGATAAACGCTTGTCTGAGCGCTTCCTCGCAGTCTGCATCCGCCTGGTATTCGAGAGATTGCAGGATGGTGCGCTGGGCAATCGCTGCGGCTACTTCTCCACCCTCGTAACCTCCCATTCCGTCGATGACCACGGACAGAACAGCCTGGTCGTTCCACAAGGACTGGCAAATAAAAACGTCCTCATTGTTCTGACGTTGTTTGCCCATGTCCGTTTGTCCGGCATAGTGTAACATTCCATTAGATAAGGTATCGTTCATGTTAAAGTGTCTGGTTTAGTTGCTGTTTATTTCGGTTGAATGTAATGAGTATCTTCTTGGTCGGACAGATTTGGGCTCCGTTCCTCAATGGACACCAGTGCATGTCCTCCGGCTTGCTGAGTGGGAGAAGTATATCATCCACCTTCGTGGGCAGGTAGGCTGCCATTTCGAATCGGTCATTGCTGTCCGAATATCGGATTTCCACATGGGGGGTTCCCATAATGTCGCTGGGAATCTTGAAGACGGAGGCATCGTTCCGCTTGTCATTCGTACCGGATATTCGGCAGACCTTGTCGCACATCTTGTAAGAGACCCGCATCCCGCCGGACAGCGTACAGGTCAGTACGGCCAGTACTTGATTTGAAACGATTGAGACCGGTGAGTCAGCAGTCGGCATAGAGCCGGAGGAAGAGGATTTTTCAGGATTCTCCCAAGGAATCCTGAAATGCCCTTCTCCCATGACCTCGACTCCCGCAAAATACTCCTGGTCGATATTGATATCGTTCATGTAGACCGAACCGTTGATTCGCAGGGAAAGTCCCTTTACCGGTCCGCTACCTTGGGATTTCTTTCCGACAACATCGAAAAGGCTGCATATAATCAGCAGTTCCCCCTTCTGTACCTTCACCTCCCTTTCGTCCAAGACCACATTTTCGGTGAGGCAAGGAAGGATGTATGCATTCCACTCCGTTGCATGCGCCCCGATAACGGGATGCTTTTCCCGGCTTTTCTGGACGACCTCATAAAATCCGTCCACCACTTCGGGAAAGAAAATCGGAAAGGATTCCTTCAGGTTCTCGTAATCGGAAGGATGGACGTACAGGATAAATGTCATCGGAAAAATCATGGTCTTTCTTACGGAACGGTAACGTAGCTGTTGTGAAAACAGCTCGATCATTTCATCCAGTACCCGCTGGTTGGTCAGTGTATCCGGTACCAGGCTCTCATCCATACTGAACATGCGTTTAAATAGATTAATCATTCCCATGCCAATCGTTATTTTTAAAGATTAGAATCACATTCTTACTCAAAATAATCTGGTCGTCATCCTCGAGGATTACACCCATTTCTGCCACATCCAGCTTGATTAGCTTCCCGTTTCTCGAAACAGCTGTCCGCTTCCCGGAATGTGACGTGCCGCCCGTCTCGACAAACAACATGAAATGCCCGTTCCTGAATTGGATATTGGCATGGGCTCTGCTCACATATTTGTTGCGTTCATACTGGGGTGATTCGGTATTATCATCCACGGCAATGGTGTTGACACGGATACTTCCGTCGTCCATCCGAGCATGTCTGCCCACTCCGATGTTAGCCTTCCCGGCAAGCAAGTGATTCCCATCCAGCAGAACCGGGTCTTCCAAAAGCGAGCCGTAGTTGTCCATCACATTGATTTGGGCCAAAACCGACTCCTGCGGAACGGTCTTTTTTTGCAGCCGGATAAATACATCAGCCATGATATCCGTAACGTGTACGTTCTGCTCCGGTAACTTTGGCAATAGTCTGCAGGCACTGAATGTATAGGAGCGGTCCATATATATCCTTTCCTCGATCAGTTTGACGAACCCTTGATTGAGGCAGTACTCATATAGCAGATTGTCGCTAATATAGACTTCCAGCACATGGTCGGACGGATTCAAGGAAGATACCTGTAGCAGATTGTCCAGATTTCTCATAATCCGGTCAATCATATTCGACACGTATGACACATAGTCTTTGGAAGTGTTTGGGAATTTTTCGTCATCTGTCCGTCCCACATTTGTCGATTTTTCGGGTATGGCGGGCGCCTGTGATTGTTTTCTCAGACTGGCATCTGATGGCTTCAGCCGGTTAGCCAACCGACCTCCGGCTTTCAACCAATATTTTATGTTCTTCTTCATAGCTTCTTGTTTGTGACTTGAAATGTAATCATGCAAAGTTAAGAAAACGATGGAAATCCAGGACGGATTTTGTAAATTCCCTCCCGGAAAACGCTCAAGGCAGGTATCCTTCCTCCTTCAGTATCGGCAAAACAAGATTGTCCACCAATCCTTTGGCATATCCGGACCCGGATTCTCCGGTTCGCTCGGTACGGACCACGATGGCTATCGGAGACAATGTGCCGCCTGTCTTTCCGTCTTCCGATTGGCGGAAGACATGGGCATCCTTCACAAAGCAGATGTACCATGCATCATTGGACCGCAAGGGGGTGCCGGTCTTTTCTTTCAGGACACGTTCAGGTGTGCCTGTCTTTCCTCCCAAAGTTGGATAAGCGACGAAGCGTCTGGATCCATCCCTTAGGGATTTGTGCGCCTCGGCAACCATGGCTTTCTGTAGGATTTTTACCTGTTCCTTGGATGCGAATTCTATCCACAGAGGCTCTTCGTCCGTCAACCGGTAGCGTGTGACAGGCATCCTGCCGTCGTTGACGACAGCCGATGCAATGCGGGCCATGGCCAGCGGAGTGGCACTCATGGTTCCCTGTCCCCACGTCCATCGCCACCACGGATCGCAGAACACCATTCTCCGGTGTGTCTTCGGGTCGGACGTACGCTGGTCGATATAGGTCCGGTATCCTTCTACAGCCGCCGGTGAGGCGGAAGTTACCCGTCGCTTCCAGTCCGATTCGGGGTCGTATTCCTCATAGTCAATCCGGTAAGCCGGTGACATGCCAACGGTGATGCCTGCAGCGGCGTAGATATGGGCCAGTTCATCGTACAGGTCGAGGTCATTCACTAGATTGATGAAGTAGTTGTTGGACGAATGTACAATTGCGTCGTGCAGGTTGACGCGTCCGACAGGTTCCGCTCCCTGGTGAATCTGCTCCTTCGGGTAGACCCGATACCGGTATTTCTCATCCATGATGTCACCGTGTACGGCATCCATGTGCCGGAGCCCGGCCAGTGCGGACATGACCTTCGCGGTCGAACCGGGCGCTGTAGGGAAGGCCATCCCCAAATCGCAGTCCGTGTAGGCGGACCACTCTACGGGACGATAGTTGTCCGTATATCCGGCTGTTTCGTTCCTCAGACGTGAGAGATCCGGCAACGGATAGTTGGCCGATGCCAGCAGCTCTCCCGACCGGGCATCCAGAACGACTACGGACGTGCGCTGATAGCGATGCCACCGTTTGCGGCCCGCATGAGCCGTCCGCGACAGCTCCTGCTGGATGCGGGTCTGGAGACCGGCATCGACGGTCAGATGTATATCCTGAGGCTGTATCCGTCCGAAATCCAGCCATCCCTCGCTACGCTCGTTGTATTTGTTAACCCGCTTGCTGTTTATGCCCTGTTTCAGATACGGAATCAGTGCCGAGTAGTCGCGCAGCTGCACACCAGGCTGACGGAACTCATGGTCCGAAAGCAGGAACCGCCCCGGCTGGTAACGATTGGATACCAGGTCGACCTGGACCTTTTTTCCAGACTCATCATAGAGGAGGTTGTCATACCCCCGCAGTTCTGTCAGGAATCTGGCATCCGCCATATATCCCCTCGGACTGTTTTCTACCGACGAGAAGAAAATCTTGTTGTTGTAATCTCCCAGCATGAAGAACAGATGTTCGCCGAACGGATAATAGCGTTTTTGAATACTGCCTGTCCGGCCTGCCACCTGGTAGTGTTTGTAGGTCTTTTGGTAATGGGCCAGACTGTCGGCGAACGTAGTGGCCAGCAGTACCCCTTTCCGGTCATAGATGTTTCCGGGTTTCATCCGCTCCACCAACCGGGCAATGCGGGGATTGTATTCGATGGATGCAGCCCCCTGCGTGTTGTAGACTACTACGGGGCGGATGAGCGTACGGTTGCGGACAATGAACTGATAGTAGAAAAAGATTCCCAATATCCCTAGCAGTATCGTGGTGTAGGTCATGCAGCTCAATATGATGGGTTCATTGTATTTCCGGACGGAGTCATGCGGTCGTCCAACCGATTGACAGCGGGAGGTGACAGACAATACCAGACCGAAAGCGACCAGGTTGAGAATCATGCTGACTTTGCCGTAGCTGAAGAAAGGAGCGGTCACACCGGTCAGCGGGATGAAGCCTGTACTTCCAAGGGCGATTACAAAAAGCTGGACAGCCGTCACGACCGAGATACCCACACACAGGTACAGCACGAACAGATTGTCCGTGCGGAATCCGGCCTTCAACGTTCGGTACAGGAGCATGGAAACCAACGCAAAGACAGCGGCTACACCCAGGAATCCCAACTGCTCGCCGATGCTCTGCAGAATCATGTCCGTATGGTAGGCGGGAATGAACTTGGACGAAGCGTTGCCGAGCCCTTGGCCGAAAATACCGCCGGAGGCCAGTCCCCACAGTCCTTCCACCACTTGAGTGTTGACCCCCGGGTCGAGAATGCCGCTCTCCAGTCCCAAATCACCCCAGGTATTGGTGCACATCTCTGTGCGTTGGGAGAGACGGTTGGCCACATGCTCGAATCCCAGGCGATGCAGTATGTCACCGCTGAACAGAAACACCCATACAATCACGTTGAAGAGGATGGGAGACTCATAAATCTGTCTTTTGCGCATGCCCCATCCTATCCAGACTATGAACCACAGGAAGGAGAACAGAAGCTGGCTGTGGAACATGTTTCCGATGATAAGAAAAACGATGAAGGAAATCACGCCATACAGAAAGACAGCAAGGTCACAGTTCCACAGGTTCCAATCCGACCGTTTGGTAGTATCCGACAGTTCTGTGCGGGATTTGATGAACGAATACATCATTACGAAAGTGAGCGAAAGAATCATGGCCGGTCCCATATCCCCCAGCACGAGGTAGCACATGAGCAAGGCGCCCATACCGCCCAGCAACCCTGCCATCAGCTTCACCTTCTGCCAGAGTGGACGAACCGTATGGACGGTGGAAATGTAAGCGCTCTTGCCGCCCAAATTGGAGTAGCGCACGATACTCTCCCCCTTTTCGTAGAAAAAGGCCGCCATAAAGAGCACAATCAGGTATTTGGATATCTCACTGGGCTGGAAGACCAGTCCGCCAACATTCAGGTTGACGGTCATACCACCCACTTTTCCCCCGAATATGAACAAGGCGGCTGTAAGCAGCAAAGACAGCATGAGGTAACCGGAGCCGCGCACCGGAGACAGGCAGAAGAACTCCAACAGGAAGTTCATCGGTTTATCGAACATGTCAAATTTCAGCCTGTACCGGTTCTGGAAGAATCGCTGGACATTGAACAGTTGCAGGAGCGCCATTAGGAACAACCCCATGCAGATACCTCCGGCCATCTGACTTCCCATCATGGACTCGCTCAGAGGTTCATGGATGCCGAACATGACCAGGAACGAACAGCCGGTGACCATCATCAGCAGGCCGGCCATGACCCTGTCCATCTTTCCGTTCCGCATACGGCCCAGGATAAAAACCAGACACCAAGTCCCTAGGAAGACCAAAAAACACGCATTGAACGTCGATAGGAATTCCTCAGGGGAACGGACCAAAATACATCCGTCATCCCGCATCCGTTGCAAGGCTTCTCCTGTGAACGGACGGAGGCTGTGGGGAAGCGCCTGAAAGAGGAACTGTGTCCCGTCCAGTTCCTGCAAGGTGCATCCTACTGTCCCGTTGGGCAGTCCGAATTCATGCCCCGGATGGACAGGAAGCAGACTGTACGACCCTTGCAGGTCAAGCCCTTGGAACGTGGCCGTGCCATCAGCATCCGTACAGGCATAGCCTTCGACGGTATAATCCGGCCGTCCAATACTATCCAGACCGTGTCTGTCTAATCGGACCCAGACTCCCTGCATAGCTTGTTTAGAGGATCTGTCAATCACTTTGGCAGTTAGCTTTCCCGTCCCTTTATTCAGCTGCAGCACCGGTGTCTGCCGGTCCGGTGTCAGGGAGAGAAATCCTTCTTCCGCCTGTCCTAGAGCCATCCGCGACTGGGACAGCCGGTGGCGGAATGCAGCCGTACCTATACTGTCGATGTACGAAGCGGGAATCTGCCAGTCGCGTTTCTTCAGGTCCAGGATGGCTTCCGGCTGGTGTCCTCCCGCCAGTCGGGAACACAGGAAGGTGGCTACGAACCGGGCGTCACTGTCACTTTCTACATACTGATGCCGGTACAGCAGGTCTGACAGCAGTCTGACAGAGGTCTGCCTGTCCAAAACGACGGCGGAGCGGTCATGCAGTTCTTTTTGAACCGATGCGAATCTTTCGTGATAGTTCGCATTGAGGGTTATGAACAGTGAAACCAGTATGACTGCAAACAAAATAGGGATGAGGGTCTGTTTGTTCTTCATAGTGTGAATTCGTTTGAAATGATTCAAGTTCTGATGACAAATTTAATTATTATCATTTTTACGACCAAGGAAATGGCAAGTTCTTTTATTTTTCGTATTTTTCGGAAAAATTCTAAAGCAATGAACAAAGATACGATGATTCAGGCGCTCGTGAACCTGTATGACAGGCGACTTAGAAAGTTGCTCTACTACGACCAGGAGCACTATACCTGTAAGCTGATTGAACGGATGTTCTGTCGTTTCGACGAGCTGACGGAACAGGGACACCGGCGCTATGCTGCCAACATCAACCGATACATTGGTGCCATCCTCGAACATAACGAGGAACGCAGCAAGCAAGTGGAATCTATCCTGGCGCTGCACGAGATACGCACCCTTCTCGAACTTTACATCAAAAGCACGATCGTGGAGTTCTGGCCCGAGGAAAAGGACAACCTGGACGCTTTGAACCCGAAGTATCCGTCCGCGTCCCAATCGCCCGGTTCCAAGCCTCTGTTGGATTATCGGGGATTATTGGGCAGGAAAATAGGGGAATGTCAGAAAAAACATCCGAAGCTGTTCCCCCAGCAACTCAATATCGGTGTGCTTGTCCAGCAGTTGAAGCATATTACCGAGGTGCGGAACAAGAAAATCCACGGAGAATCGGTAGGACTCACTACCAAGTTCAACCGGTACACCTTTTTAGGCGCCTATTCCACGCTGCTGGGTTTCATCCTCTACACCTATTACCACCTGAAGCTGGAAGAGAGCCGTGAAATAGAACTTGTAGAACCTAAAGCATGAAGACATGGATTACCGGAACGCTTTTTTCAACGACGTTACCCCGCAGGAATGCTGGGTACATTCAGGACATATCCTCGCAGACTATCTGCTGTTGCCCGACCTTACGGTGTTGTTTGACAATCGGACAGTACTCGATCCGGGCTATTGGCACAACTATAAGCAGGTGAGGGATGCTTACTACGCAGAAAAGGACGAGAAGCAGAAAGAAACGCTGAAACAGAAAAGAAACGAGATTGCTAAAGAATTCCGACAGAAATTCGCCAAGTTGCTGGTTGGGTTCTTCCAACTCCGTCTGCTGGGATCCCAAAAGGATGTGGAAGCTTACCTGAACCGGTTCGACAAATACCTGGAACTCTTCTTCAACCTGGTCGGTGATGGAGACGGGAAGACACCGATGCTGACCCTCACCTACCAGTTTCTGGACATGCTCAGGGACTATCTGCTGCGGAATTGCCCGGGATTGCCCGTCAAGGCACAGGATATGAATGCCAACGAGCTGATGCAGGAAGTCCGCCGACTGTACAAGCTGTGCGATAGGAACCCCCGTTACGTTGATTTGGAAACGAATTCCTATACCGCCGGAATCCTGAACCTGTTGGACAAAATCAGCCGGACGGATACTCAAAAACTTCCCTATAGCTATTTCCTGATTGTTTCAGAGTATCTGATTGGTCTCTTTCTCTATGTCTTCATGGTCGAGCACATCATCTACCGTCGTGAGTTCCTCAAAGGGAAGACAGCGAAGAAGGCGCCGAGCCTGATAGCCCAGCTTTTTACCCCCAAGCCGCAATAGGAAAAAGTCGGTCGGGTGAAGGTCATTCTTCACCCGGCTGATTCAGATAAGCCCGAAAGAAGGTCGCTCCAATCTGTACCAAATCCTCATGGAGTATTTGGTAGTTAAAGAAACGGTTCGTTTCAAATCCTTCCACGTTGGAGGGGTTGGCCACATTTTCGCAATCCCTAAGGTAAAGGGCGTTCTCGCCAATCAGGTTCCGTTTCAAGGTCACGATTCCTTGTTTTTTGCTGATGTAGAGCATATTGTCCGCAGAGGTACGAATTGGGATATCCACTTCCGATTCTTCTGACTGTCGGCCAAGGGTCCAGGAACCATAGGGAATCAAATACTTCGTCCCGGTGTCCAGATCCTCCAGCCAAGCGGGATAACCGCATGGAACCGGTTTGTCACCCGATACGGCTATGGGCTTCAGTGGGTTAAGTTTTTCGTTCATGGATACGAGGGGGCTTTAAAGTTTTAAAGGTTTCAGGGTTTAGAATTTTTCAGAAAAGTTGCTCACTCTACCGGCCTGTTCTCAAAAATCACCCGTCCGTCCTTGACGATTCGGGTAATCAGGTATCCGGAGCGCTTGTGCTCAAACGACTCCACTTCCTCCACCCGGAACGTATAGTCTCCCAATGTGAAGAAAAACAGGGTGGTCTCTGCATGGTCATACTTGATGAACCCTTTGTGATACAGGAACAGGAAAGTGCTCAGATTGTCCGCTCGGAAATCTGGTCCCGCCAGACTGGCTGCGGATCGTTCCGTGTGCTGGGACAGCTCCATGAAGTCAAACTCACGTTCCACGAGGTCGATGTAGTAAGGTGCATTCGAGATGCCATAGGTGAAATACGGAGACTCCACTCCTTTTATGTACCAGACCGGTGCTCCGTCCGCGTCCGACTGACGGAGCAGGATACGCACCGGGAAAAGTTTTCCCCAGATGTCCTTGAAACCCATGGTGGTGACAGCCAAGCAATTGCTTCCTTGTTGTTCGTCGATAAACAGCCGATTGTGACAGACGTCATCGGCGAATGCAGTCAGCACCTGGTCGTGTAGTACGTCTGCCGCATTGACCAGACTCAGAATATGTCCTTTCCGAAGTGATTGACTGCCCTGAGCCGTAAAATCGAACTTGTCGGACAAAGCGGCCATAGCGGTAGAATCCCCATTGAAGCGAAGGATGAACTGGCTGATTCGGTCCGAACGCAAATAGATAGAAGGATCAAGCCCCTCTCCGGTCAGTGAGGTCTCCCCGTATCGGGTAGGAGTCTTCCGGGCAAGGGTATCCATCACTGCCCGTTTCGCCCTCAATTGAGGTGCTTCGGTCATTAACAGGTGAAGCTGGAAATCCAGCGTATCCTTTGGCTTTGAGATACACGAGTCTGTGTTTTCAGTCAGGTCATTCTCCGCAGGGGTGACCGGCTCATGGCAGAACGCTGCCCACACGGTTGCACCGAGATACAGGATGACCAGCAGTGTCACGATAATCTTTGTTTTCATAGCGGTTTTGTATAGTTAGTTTTCGTTTCTCGTTCATTCCAGGTTCTTGGCTGTAATGTTGCCGAGCTTGACTTCCCAGAATTTTCCTTCCTTGCCGTCCGAAACAATTGATTTGCGATGAGCATGGATTCGGACTCGTACGGCCATCTTTTCATTCAAATGCTCCTTTCTACCCGTATCCTGGTGATTGGCCTTTAAAATCCGATTATAACAGAGTTCTCCCACATACCAGTTCTTTCCACGGAGTGGATCAGGAGCGAAATCAGCTGAAAAAGTGACATTCGACAAAGTGAAGTCTTCCATTTTATATATACGGTTGGACAATGCCAGTCTCTTCAAATAGTGCTTGACCGGTTTTTCCGTAAAGTTTTTTCCGTCCGGACTCGTTACACGAATACTGGCGTCCTCCATGAAATCCAGCATGGTCACATCGATGTATCCATCTTTCGAGGTCTTTTTGTGAAACGGGATGTTGGAATCTGCAATTTTCTTGCAGTCTGCTTGGAACGACTCCACTTTCTTCATTGCTATTTCCTTGATTTCTTTACTTTCCTCAAGTGTGAGGTGAGTGTGCTGTGCGAAAGAAAAAACTGCATGACACAAGGCGAACAGCATAAAAACAACTTTTTTCATGATTTTTCTATTTGAGGGTTACACAATTCTTGACTTTAATCGATATTCTTGGCTGTAATGTTGCCAAGCTTGACATCCCAATAAGGTACGTTTCTGCTATTCACAATTAAAGAACCGCGTTTGGCATACACCTTGGTCTTTCGAATTACCTTATCAGACACTTCGACGTTATACTCTCCTTTTCGGATGGCCCGGAAGACCTGAATAATCTGCACTTCTCCCACATACCAATCTTTTCCTTTGTTGCGATCAGGAACGAAATCTGCAGAAACGGCACAATCAAACGAAGAAATATGCACTTCCTTGTATACACGGTTCGACAACAACGCCAGTCTCTTTAGGTATTGCTTGACCGCTTTTTCCGTAAAGCTTTTTCCGTCCAGACTTGTTATACGAATCCGGGCACCGTCCATGAAATCCAGCATGGTTACATCGATGTATCCATCTTTCGAGGTCTTTTTGTAAAACGGAATGTCGGAATCTGCAATTTTCTTGCAGGATTCCTGAAAGGACTTGACTTTTTTGACAGCTTGCTCTTTCAGCGAAGCCTGTTCTCTTGCGGTAAGCGAAACGCGCTGTGCAAAGGCTATTGACACCATGCACAACAGAGTCAACATAAAAACGGCTCTTTTCATGATTATCATTTTTTTGTTAGTATTATTCTTTTTAGTTTATTGTCAACAATCTCAGTTTCGCTGACTTCATATTCCTTTCCCAGTTCATTGTTCATGAACAGCTGCAGCATCGTTGTCTTGAAAGGCACCCCATTTTGGTCTAACTGCAGAATGGTCAGATCACGATGGCAATGGTGCTCCAGTTGATGGCGGAAATCCAAATCCTGTTGTGCCCGTTCGAGCACAGCCATCATCTGGTCATTATTCAATTTCTCCAGGTTAGCCAACGGTTCGTCCATCCAATTTTCATTCACTGGAGACGGAGAGATAATCGCATCTGCATCAAGCTCTGAGGTGGGAGCTTTCACTACGGGTGTTTCCACTTTCGGTTTAGTTTCAGGAAGGATTGGACGTTGTTTCCATTCATTCAACCCCCATGCCACCAATGAAATAATCAAGACACCGGCTAAAAGTCCTAATACATACTTGATGATTTTCCTCTTTGTTTCCTCGTTCCGCTTTTTATCCGCTTCTTCCTGTCTCTTTTTCTGTTGCGCCTGCTCTTCGGCTTCAGCCTTCTTTCGTGTCTCTTCCTTCTTTCTTTTCTCTTCTTTTTGTCGTCGCTCCTCCTTCACTGTTTCCAGAATAGGGGACGTTACTATTTCAATCGGCTGACTCACAGGTGTATCTTGCTGACGTAATTTTTCTTCCCTTATAGTAAAGAGAGCATCATCAGTATCTATGCTACTTATCGGAGCATCTTCATCTATATGAATAGACTTTTCGTTCAGTGCAATAATAGAATCCAAACATTGTTCAAATATTTCTATGCTTTGGATTCGTTCATTCAGTTCGCGTTCAATGGAACGGCTAACCAAATCCTTGATCTTGTTATAGATTATATTGTTTTTTTTCTTTATGGAGTTGTCTTTTTCATCCAATTCTTCATGGAAATCCAGTTTATACAAGAATTCTTCGTTTATATTTTTCGGATTCTTGAGCAGACAAGTGTATGCCAAGATGGCTCCCAATGAAAAAACATGCAGTAGCTTTGATTTATTGCTATCCTCGATGTAGAATGGAAAATTCTGTTTATCCCAGAATCCCGGTGTGCCTGCAGGTTTAAATAACGAGGCATTCGTTCCTTGCTTAACCACACTGGTACATAATCCGTAATCTATCAACACTACCCGCTTGCCTTCCAGGTTAACCATTATATTATTCGGGGTAATGTCCTGATGAATACATCCTATGGATTGAAGATTCTTTACAGCTTTACACAATTCCTTCACAATCCACAAGCGATTTGACAAACTCAAAGAGTTATAATTCGGCAAATTCGTTAGCAGATTGAGCAGCGGCGTTCCTTCTACAAAGTCCATGACATAATACAGGTTGTGAAAGGCTTCAAAAGCGTCTGTCTTAGGAATCACCAGATTCAGACTTTTCCAGCCTTTCTCAGAGTTGGGAGCATAGTGTTGAAAAATCAATTCGCGAATACGCTGAGGTTCTTTGCAGAATTCATCCATCGCATCCCTTACAGCTTGGTTACTGCTAAAATTTATGTGTTTGTCTTGAGGATTTCGACCCGCACCTTTGGGATAGAATTCCTTCAGTACGAAAAATTTCTCACTGATATGATTAGCCAAGATAACCTTATAGGTAATACCAAATCCACCGGAACTGATTTTTTCTATGATTTCATAGGAAGTGGCAACCTCCTGTCCATTTTTCACACCCTTGTGAGTCACAATGGTTCCCTTTGCCAATGGCAGGTCGTTTTCAACAACATTATTTTGGGCCAATGACATAATAATCTTCTTCCGTATAACATCTTCTGCACTGGAATCGTTTGCAACGAAACTATCCCACTCTTCAACCTGTTGGTCAGACTTGTTCTGTACTTTCTTGATTTCCTCCATTTTTGGGGGAACGTTGTGTTCCTGTTCCTTCTCCTTGTTATCAGGAATTTTCTGTTCCTGAATCATGGCTGCGTCTTTATTTCTACGCAAATCTTTCGCTCTCTGCTGAAGATTGGCACGCATGTCATTGGGAATCTTCTTCGAATTGTTCATAGTGGTTGTTTTTCTAGTATGTGAACAAAGATAGCTATTTCAATTGATTATACATGGGAATTTACAAAATCCTGATACTTTATTTAATCTACTGCTTGTGACATTTCTAATAGTATGACATTATTAATTTATGTATATCGTAGTTTGTTGCATACACTCTTTCTTACTTCTTTTATTCCGGTTTGAAAAATTCATCAAATCACTCTTCAGTTGTTTCAGGATCTAACAGCTTTTTTTTGGCCATTGGTACACCATTATCTGCAGCTTTACTATACCATTTGATAGCCTCATGACAATCTTTCACCACACCAATTCCGTAATTGTAGCACTCTCCTAATTTATATTGTGCTCCTTCATGTTCTTGAATTGCAGCCTTATAATACCACTTAACAGCCTCATGATAATCTTTCACTACACCTTTACCGTAATTGTAACACTCTCCTAATTCATACTGAGCATTTTTATTCCCTTGATTAGCAGCCAAATGAAACCATTCTACAGCTTTATTTATATCTCTTTCAACTCCATCGCCATCATAATAGATATTCCCTAATTCATATTGAGCATCGGCATGCCCTTGATTTGCAGCTTTGGAATACCATTTTACAGCTTCAGCATGGTCTGCATCAACACCATACCCGTAATTGTAACACTCTCCAAGTTCAAATTGAGCATTTACATCTCCCTGATTAGCGGATTTTCGACAATTATTTATAAATTCGTTATACCACATATTAGAATTATCGGAATCGACAGGAACACCCATTCCAAATTGATAACATTCACTCAATTTCTTTTGTGCATAATAGTGATTATTAGCTGCAGCCTTTTTTAACCATTTTACAGCTTCTATGTAATCTTTTTCAACGCCCCACCCATAAAAGTAAAGAATCCCTAAATGATATTGCGCATCGGAATTTCCATTATCTGCAGCTTTTTTAAACCATTTTACAGCTTCATTACGATCCTCAATAATGCCATTTCCCCTATAGAAACAGATCCCTAAATTATATTGTGCGTCAGCATCATCCTGATCAGCAGCTTTATGATACCACTTGACAGCTTCCTGATAATCTTTTAAAACGCCACGGCCATAATAGTAACATTCTCCCATTTTGCATTGTGCTCTTGCATCATTTTTATCGGCAAAGTATGATAATATTTTGATAGCTTCGTTATATTTTCCTTCATTGTAAAGGCGAATACCGTCTTCCATAGACTCAATATTATAATTCTCTTGTTTATGCCCTGTTCCCATTGATTTATCATGGGCTGTTCTTTTGACAAATATCCTTTTGAGCGATTCTAAGCTGCCTTTTTTATACAACCAAAACATCATCGCCCCTAGAGCGATTGCCAACAATATCCCATATAAAAAAGATTGATTGAGCAGGTGGAGAAAACGTTTAAAAAATGTCCCTTCTGATGAAGTAGTTTCTTCCAGGTAATCAGAATGGACGGAATCGAGTCTCTGCCCATTCACATACGCTTGACTTTCTATAATCGGCTCAACCTGCAGAACACGGATATCTCGCCGTACCGCCTTATTCGGAAACAAGCAATACATTCTACAGCGACCAACCTGCAATTCTTTCCCCTTGCATGTGATGCTGATATGATAGGTCGCTTCTACATAGCAACCCGCAAGACCATGACTAAAAAACGAATCAGATACATCTATCCCGTCAACGGAAATGGATATATCCCCCTCTTCATAGCAGGAATATGACCGACTCAATTCCTGCAGATATTGCAGGGGAGTCAAGTATCTATCTGACGCATTGTTTACGGAAAACTCCGGTTTGCACTTCGTTTCCGATTCCAGCATCAACTTCTCGATAATATAATCCCGATACACATCATCGGCAATAAATTCCTGCAGCGAACCATAGTAGGTTTCCTGTACGAAATGCTTCACTTCCTCCTGGTACTTGGCACGTTCTTCGGATGTGATTTTCAAAACGGACTGTGCCGTACATGCTATGGATGATAGCATGAACAACATTCCTAATATTGGGTATCTTGTTATATTTTTCATCATCAATTCATTCATTTTGTCATTATGGAGCTATTTCTTAAGATATTGAAGTCTGGCCTTTGCCTTCGCATGTCCTTTTTCTGCTGCTTTACGGTACCATTTTACAGCTTCTTGATAGTCTTGTGCTACACTCCAACCTTTTTCGTAGCAATTACCCAACTCGTATTGTGCCTCCGCATATCCTTGTTCCGCTGCTTTACGGTACCACTTCACGGCTAACTCGTTACCAATATCAGTATAATCATACCGCCTACGACACAAACTTCCTAAATTGGACTGAGCTCTCGCATACCCTTGTTCTGCCGCTTTCTCAAACCACCTTTCGCTCTCTCCAAGGCATAAACAACTTCCGGTTCCGAACCTTATGTACCACTCACCTAAATCATTTTGAGCCTTATCATATCCCTGTTCTGCTGCTTTACGATACCATCTAGCAGCCTCATGCTTATCTTGTTTAACACCATATCCTAGATAACAATGTCCTAAGTAATATTGCGCTTTTACATCATTTTTATTAGCTAAGTATGTAAATATTTTAACAGCTTCATTATACTTCTTTTTTTCGTAAAGACGAATAGCATCTTCCACTGACGCTTTAGTCTCTTCATGAGCAGTGGAAATAATTTTATTTTCTGTGCCACTATCCTTATAAGAGTGATATACATCTTTGCTAGGTACAATATCTGTCGATATACGATGAGTCTTTTGTCCAGCAAACACCTTTATGAGTGATTCCATGCCACCTTTTTTATACAACCAAAAAAGCACAGCTCCTAAAACAATCAGCAGCATGAACAAAAATAGGAACGTCCAGTTGAACAAATATAGGGAAATGAAATAGCCCACTCCTTCCAAAGAAGAGATTTCCTTTAGAATGTTTGGCGCAGCGGAATCGGTTGCCTGTGCATCTACATAAGCCTGAGCTTCCATTATAGGCTCAACCTGCAGAGCACGGATATCTCGCCGTACCGCCTTATTGGGGAACAGGCAATACATTCTACAGCGACCACCCTGCAATTCTTTCCCCTTGCATGTGATGCTGATATGATAGCTCACTTCTACATAGCAACCTGCAAGACCATGACTGAAAAACGAATCAGATACATCTATCCCGTCAACGGAAATGGATATATCCCCCTCTTCATAGCAGGAATATGACCGACTCAATTCCTGCAGATATTGCAGGGGAGTCAAGTATCTATCTGACGCATTGTTTACGGAAAACTCCGGTTTGCACTTCGTTTCCGATTCCAGCATCAACTTCTCGATAATATAATCCCGATATACATCATCGGCTATATACTCCTGCAGCGAACCATAGTAGGTTTCCTGTACGAAATGTTTCGCTTCCTCTTGGTACTTGGCACGTTCTTCGGATGTGATTTTCAAAATGGACTGTGCCGTACATACTATGGATGATAGCATGAACAACATTCCTAATATCGGGTATCTTGATTTGTATTTCATCATCTCTGATTATTTTGAGCGTTCTTCACTGCGTCTTTGGAAACGAATAGAGAATTTCCACTTCATTATTTCGATCTGATTGTGGTTCGACACCAATCCCTACCTCACAATCTTGTATAAATCCATGTTTCTTAAGCATGGATTCTATTTTCTTTGCTCGTTGCCATGCCAAAGAATCTCCTGCTGCGGATTCAGCTTGCGATATATGGCCGACAATCGACAGGGAAAGTTGTTTAGCAAGAGCTATATCACAATATTCTCTAAGTTGTGCATTGACTTCTGTAGGCTTCTCCAATACCGTAGTGCCTTCATGAAACGTCAAGGGGGTGGCAAAGTATTCTTTTACCCATATGCGTGTATCGTTCGATTCAGTAATATTCTTACTTTCATTATTTTTCAATAATTGGCTATTCAAATCCGCAAGAAGCGATTTTGCCTTTTCATCATCTTGTGCTGCTGCTAGTTTTAACCACTTTCTGGCTTCTCGATAGTCTTTTGGTACACCACAGCCCAAATAGAAACAAAGGCCTAAATTATACTGTGCGCTTGCAACTCCTTGGTCAGCGGACTTACGAAACCATTTCACAGCCTCATAATAATCTTTTGGTACGCCACGACCATATTCATAGCATACTCCTAAATTGTTTTGGGCATCTGAATTTCCTTGTTCGGCAGCTTTTCGATACCACTTCACGGCTTCCTGATAGTTTTGCGGAACCCCTTGGCCATTTTTATAACAAATTCCCAAATTACATTGAGCTATCTCATCTCCTTGATCAGCTGCCTTACGATACCATTTCACGGCTTCTGAATAATTTTTGGAAAAGCCCTTCCCATAATAATACATCTCACCAAGTTCGAATTGTGCATTACAGTCCCCACGCTTGGCATTCTTGAGGATGGTTTCAAAGGATTCATTCTCCGTGGTTAACTCTTCTTGCTTTGCAGCAACATTCTTGAAGTAAAGGTCCTTGACAGGTTCCAGCTGCATCACCTTGATGATATTCTTTGAGCTCCTGTTCGGGAACAGACAATACATCCTGCAACGCTTTCTGGAAAGGATTTCGTTCTGATATTTGATTTCCAAATCATACTCGGCACGGATAAAGCATCCTCTCAATCCATAGGAATAGAAATCGTTATCTACCTGCATATTGTTTATCGAGAACTTCAATTCATCCGAATTGTATGCGGAAAAAGCACGATGCAAGCATCCAAAATATTGAGCAGGGCTCATATATCGTTTGTCAGCATAATTAGATACGAATTCGGGCATGTATTTGACCACATCCTCCTGCATTAGATAGTTGATAAAGGAATTGTGGACTTCTGTTGTGGCAATGGCTTCCACCAACATGTCATAATAAGTATGTGTAATGAAATGCTGTACTTCATTCTGGTATTCCTGCCGCTCTTCGTTCATTACCTGCAGAGTTTCGTATTTCTGCTGCTGGGCAAAGGAATGTCCAACGAAGGGAAACAGGAACAAAAAGGTAAATATGATGCGATTCATGAGAATATGGTTTTTAAGGTTTGCAATGCAAATGTAGTGAAAATAGTACATCTCCGCATGGGAATTCAGGAGTTCCCACGTGAAGTGGTCTCTGATGATAGCGTGAGCCCTTTATGCTGTTGCTTCGATTCTTCTGTTAGATAGTTCCGGACCATCAGCTTCACTTCCTCCGCCATCTTCTTGCGTAAATCCTGCGGACTGACTACTTCGATATAACTCCCCCAGGATAACAAGATGGGTTTAATGTATAAATAGTCACTGACATTCAGGCTGATATAACCGTAGTTTTTATCTGAAGGATAATCCTCACAGATCTTTTGGGAATGATGCAGAGGTTCGGACAGGATACGCTCAAACGGATAAACCATTCTTCCGTCCGGCTGGGTCCTGTAGCTTTTCCTGATTTTTAGGATTACCTTGACGGGAGAGAACCGGTCGTTGTTGCGTATGTTGGCATTGAAAGTCATGGTATGGCGGAAGAATTTATGGTTATAATCAATCCCGAATCTTTGGGCACTCCGAAAGGGGACTGTTTCGGAAAGGCTTTCGATGGAAAGGATACGTCTGATGATTAGATTGGTCAAGACATAGTCCGCTTCGCTGTCCTTGTCTTTGCAGAAGCCGTAGACCATCAATTTCTTTCCCACGCGACGGATGTAGTGCGGATGAAACTCCAGTTCCTTCGCCCGGGGAAAATGAAAAGGTTGGTAAGACACCTTTACAACCTGTTGGCGGATAATGGCATCTGTAAGTGTAAGTAGTAGCGTTTGCTCTCGGGCAATGCGCTCCTGGTAATCCTCACAGAACTCATATTCAGATTCCTCGAAGCAGAGAAATGCGCCCCCACATGCCAGGTTCTTCAAAAGCATCAATGAACGGGGAGAAAACTTTGCTGTCCGGGACTTCCTATCCGCCTCTTGCTCGATGGACCGGATGCGATTCCGTATGGCAGCCATGGTTTGGAAAGTAACAGTTCCTTTGACAAACTCAAACATTCCTTCTTCGATTGGTTTGCTGCTGTGCATTTCGCGAGAGGACTTGTAGTCTTCCAAGACTCCGTCATAGCCTTTATAAACAAAAGTCCTGCCGGCTTTCTTACTATATATCGCCTTGCCCAATGGTTCCAGCCAAGGATTGATACCTTTCTTTATGAGTTCAGAAATGTTGTAACAGTCTTCGTAGTACAGACCGTTGCCATCACCCACCAGTTTGTCCTGCTCATTCAAAAGATGGGCATGTATTTCCTGTATGGTGATATAGCCTTCCGCATCTGTGCTATAACCCTTATCTCCATGTAAGGCATTTTCCAGAATCATGCATACTATCTCATGCAGTTTCTGAGTCGGTAATCGCTTCCTTCTTGCCATATCTCAACCTGTTTTCAATTTATTAAACTGACATTCACTCCTGTTTCACTCAATATAATCATCAAGACATAAAATCAAAAAGAGAATCAAGTTTCTTTTCTATTTTTTTATTGAATGTATTTATAGTTCCCCAACCATAATGACCCGCAAGATAAACCAATAAAATATACAACCAAGTCAATGGAAAACAAACTAATACAACACCCAAAACTATGAGTGTTATTCTCTTAAAGAAACTGAGTGTGCCCATCAAAATTCCTTTCTCTTCTATGCATTGAAAAAAATAGCAGATTATCAATCCGACAAACCAAAGAAAAACACCGCATGAGCCATATAGCATTACTGCAAAAAAGGATATGGCCACTATTGTAGTCCAGTCACAGCCATTCAACTCAATAGGCATAAAAAACAGGAAAGGAATTACCGACAATAAAGAAAGAATCAAGTAAGCTGTAATCTTTAAACCAGTAGATTGGGGCTCCAATTCACGGATAGTTTCTAAAAAATCTTCCAACCAAGTGCTTTTCCAACCAAACACATTGGCAATTCCCTTTGCCGGACGGCCATCCAAAATCAAGTAGGTCAGTAAAAACACAAAGAAAATAACCAACCAGTCTATCCAGGAGAAACTCTTTATTTTAGATTCTACAACATCCCAAAGGTGTTCATTATCAACACTTTCTCCCGATACACTTTCGCTTGAATTTCCCATAATACCTTTTGCGTCATTCTTACTCTGTTTGGATGTATGGGTTGCGGTTTTGCTTTCCTTTGCAGCAACAAACTCATTCTTTGAAGTTCTCCCTGTAACAGATTGCCTGTGCGTTTCCGGGTTAGATTGAGGGGATGAAACAGTGCGGGCTTCAGCTATGTAGATGTCCTTCACCGGCTCCACCTGCAACGCCAGCACACGACGGCTGTAGCTTGCCTTGGGAAACAGACAGATCATCCTACAACTACGCTTGACTAAGGTTTGTTCCTTGTATTGGATAGTCAAATCATAATCCGCCTGTACATAGCAGCCGGAAAGACCGTAGCGCTTAAAGTCCCTTCCGAAGGCAATGTTAGAGACAGAAAACATAATTTGTTCGCCGTCCAGATTCCTAAAGGTTGCGGCCAGTTCCATTAGGTACTGTGCAGGAGACATGTAACGCTGTCTTTGGCTGTGCAGATAGAACTCCGGCTGATACTTTACGGCATCCTCGGTCATCAGGTCTTCGGCCACTTCCCGGTGAATATCCTCTTCCGTAATGGCTAATCCCAATGTGGCATAGTAGGTTTCCTGTAGAAAGTGTTTGATCTGGTTTTGATATTCCATGCGTTCTTTCGAGGTTACCTTTAAAGGTGTAGCTCTCCCTATAAAATTGGAGGTGGCAATCACACAGAAAACCAACAAGGTCAGAAGTCGTAAGCGAGTAAACATAGTATTCAATTTTTTCAATGCAAAAATATTGAAAAATAGATAATTCACAAAAGATGTGGTATAGAAAAAGAAAAATTCGAGACGGTCAGAAACCGAAGAAAAAGGAAGGTTTCATTCTTTACCTGTGTTTCGTCTCTTACCGTCATCGATGAGTCAATGTGGTCGCCGGCAAAGCAGAAGTACTGTCATCGTCCCGTTCGGAATCCCCGGATGACCGGTGTCTCCCGAAGTTTATATCCGGCAGAACCAGTGTTGTGCTGTGCAGGAATATCCGACGCGATGATTTCACTCAGCATACGCACGTCATTCAAGCCCCCTTCACTTTCAAGTTTTCCATACAGGCGTGAAGCCATGACCGGCAAGACCTCATTCTCAATGAATGTCTTGACAAAACGGCCATTGCCGAAGTTGCGTGCCTTCATGGCCTGGTCAAAGACAAGTCTCAATCGGTCATATGCTTCTGTGGTTGGGCAGAACATGTGGGTATCAAAATACAGCCGGGTAATCTCCACCAGTTCATCCAAACTATAGTCGGCAAATTTCAATCGGATGGGAAAACGCGAAGCCAAACCCGGATTGCTTTGCAATAAGGCATCCATCTCCTTCTCGTATCCGGCAAAGACAACCACCAGATCCTGCGGATCAGACAGTTCGGGCAACAAAGTATCCAATACCTGACGGCCATAATCCTTGTCATCCACGCCTATCGGTGTCAGGCTGTAGGCTTCGTCTACAAATAGCACCCCTCCTTTGGCTCGTTCGATGGCCTCGCGGGTACGCTTTTCCGAACCTCCGATCATGTTGTCCACCAATGTATCGCGGTTCACCTCCACCAAATGTCCTTTGGAGAGTATTCCCATTTCGTGATAGATGTTGCCCAACAACCGCGCCACGGTTGTCTTGCCGGTTCCCGGATTACCAGACATGACCATATGCAACAGGCGCTTGGGCGCTGACAGTCCGATGAGCTTTCGCGCTTCCATCAGCTTCATGTATTGAAGGTTTTTCATGATCAGACTTTTGACATCGGACAATCCAATCATAGCTTGCAACTTTTCCAAGGCATGCGTTTCCGTTAATACCTTTTGCGTATAGGATTGGAGAAAAGAGAGACAGGGTGACCCTTCCTTTTTCTGCTTCGAGATGGAAAATGGAGCATGGATCCACGGCTTTCCCGCGAAATAGATTGCACATATATAATCCCCCGCTTCCAGTTCAGAAAAAGAGAGGAAAGACGAGAGGCTTACCTCGATTTCTCCCTCCGAATTTCCATAGGAAAGCGTAAACTGGTCCTGCTTGAACAGCACTTCTCTGCCTTCAGAAGAAAAAATGACACACTCGTATTCCAAGGCATCCGTATGGTCTATCGATTTACCTGGATTTCGAATCAATCCCTTGTACAGCATTTCGGTATCAACCTTTCCCTGCAGGTGGACCAAGGGCTCCCATCCTACAGGGATTCCCGTGTGGGGAGAGCCGTCCAGACCGTAGTCTGCCGAGTCCAGCAGAAAGTCCAAACTCTGGAGTTTCAGACACGGGCGCTCCTTCCCGAAATCTTTCAGAAAGAAGAAATAGTTATTATCGGGTTCCTTCCCTGCTATCCGAACATTTAGCCATAATTGCTGGTTTACCAGTAGGGGAAGTTGGTCAGAGCAGAGGGAAATACGCAAAATAATCATGTATTCTTCCGCTGTTGGCATCAGTTCGTACCCCTCAATGCAGGTGCTCCACTCTCTGTTTTCCTGGCTGGTCAGTGACACTTCCAAAGGCAGATTCTGCAGCGATTGGCTTATCCCGTTCTCGTAGTTATCCAAATAGATCAACACGTAAAATTGATTTCCTTCCGAAACTAGAAAAAAATGTCTCCGATACAATGAATACGTGGTATAATCAGGATTGCGGTCACCAAGCAATACACCTCCGGCCAATGTAAAGCTGAACCGGTCTGTATCCGAAGCAAAACTTTCCTCGCACAGTGCGCTGAGTTCTTTGTAGATGCTTGTCAATGTATTCTTTTTCATAGCCGTTAAGTTTGGATTAAACATAATTGTATCATTCATTTCCATCATTGCAAAGATAAAGACAATCAAAATTTTCTATCGGTAATTTGCAAATTCCCGATAAGTTTCTTGGAAGACATCTTTTTTGTGCCGTTTACGAACTGCTGTATCATTCGCTCTGATATACTGCTTCACGATGAAGGGCAATAATGGTCTTGAGACACAAAGAACTGCAAACAGTTGCAGATTTAATAAAAATTGACGAATATTGCAAACATGTCGGACTGAAGTCTGATTCAACAAATAAAAACTGATATTTGAAACGAAAGAGCACCATGAAAAAACAATTCCTTATACTGATGTTAGCTATACAGGCATCCTGTAGCTACAATCATAAAAAAGATGTAGCAGAAGATCCCAATAATGTAGCGCTCGCTGAAGAGACAGCCCTTTCAGAAGGCGAAACATACGCCCATCCTGTGATGTTCGAAGATGGGGATATATGCATTTCCGAGGACCGACGTGTCAAAATTGAGTCCGGAATCTGTCCGGAAAGCGGTACCGCAACAAGCTATTGGGCAATTTGGACTTTTACTAATGAAAAGAATGAGCAGCATGAAATCCGAGTTCTGGATTCCCCGTTCATCAGCCACGTGCATTCGCTGCAGAAAAAGGACGGATCAACTTACTATATGGTAAGATGCTTTGCCAAGGCAAGCAGTTCGGATGGTTATCAGTGGGTGGAAGCCTATACAATAGAAGACGGTGAACTCAGACAAGTCGATGTGATTGATGGGAAAGAAACGGAGAAATCACGCACATTCGAGATCAACTACTGTATCCCTGATTGGTATTTTACCACGTATGGGGAGGGTTACGACTGGTTGCATGAATATGATCCGACATCCCGGAAACTATACATACCTATTGGAGTCGACCGTGGAATAACGGACCGATACCATGTTTGGCAGTTTGACGGAGACAAGTTTGTCCCTCTAGGAGAACATCCTCATAAAGGACTGCACCCCTCACTGTCTCAGTATATAGAACTGGTCAGATACGTTACTACCCGGGACTATATCGGACGTGTAGACAGACTGACGGGTAACCGGTTGCGGTATGCCTCCTGGAAAAAGCCCAAGAGTATATCAGACAAGCCTGACTTGATCATTGTAAAGCCGGAAGATCCTGATGATTATGATAATCTTACTTTTCGCAATGGACCTTATGAATATCAGATATGTTATACCGAGACTTATGATGATGAAAATGGTATAGACAAATTCAAAGATTTTTTGGTTGTCAGAAAAAATGGGAAGATCATTCTGAAACAGAAAATCATCTAGAAACAGTCATTTAATTCATAATCTCTCATGACTTTGTGCATGAAATAGTGAGCTAATTAACTATTAAAAAGACAAAAGAGTTAAGTGCGAAGAACCGTGTAACAGGAAACAGTCAAGCACAGTTCCGAGAGAAGAGCGGGGTGAAATTCCCCTCTACTTACTCGACGGGGAACCTATTAACACCCCCGCCTCTTAAAAAAACAAATAACGATGAAAAAGAAACACCGAAAGCGGTGCTTCGCATCACTGTACACAAATTTACCACTTTTTTTCTTAAAAAATCGCAGAATTTGCAATTATCTTAGAATTAAACGGTTATTCGGGTTGCATGGAAATTGGGTAACGAGATGGCAACCGTTCCTATTTCAGAGTTCATTATTGTTTTGCACCAATGTGATAACTCTTTGCAACAAAGGTATAACTTTTTTATGAATAGGCAAAAAGGTGGTGAAGATTTCATTGTATAGGTGCGATTATTTGAATTTGGTCTATCATCAATCCGTGATATTTTAGGTTTTCCAATTCTGCTAATCACACATTTCCGTTGCTTGTCTGCAAAGGAAGCATAGACTTTGGTGAAAGTGATGGTTAGGTGGCAAACTATGTCGGGTAGAATCTTATTTTTATAACAATAAGCCTCTAATAATTTTCTTAAGAGGAGAGCATTAACGTATTTACAAGATTGATTGCAAATAGGCATGATATATTGGCGAATCGATCATACATCTTATCATAGCAACATAATGGTGGTTCAATCCATAATCGTTTTTTATAATGGATAGATAGTTTTTGAGGTATCGTAATGCATCATTTAAAGTTCTCCCTCCACATGCAGATATTATTGTTGATTCAGTTACTGTATAACTCATTAAAACTTCCTCATTATATCGTTCAATCAGATGAAGTCTGTTAAAATGATTGGTTATTATAGCTGTCAATGTTGGATCTACACCTTGAGGAAAAGTAAGTTTATATTTGAATGATGGGAATCCTTTATAGTCAATAATACAATCGACCTCCAAAAATTGACAATATTCTGGGTCATGATAGTAAAAGTTTATGGTATAGGGTAACCCATATTGATCACTGACAGCTTCACTCTTATGTCTATTACATTTAGAGCAACATGGAATTAGATTATATAAATGAATGGCAAATTCCGGATATTTATCTTTTGGAAGAATATGTTCTATTGTATCAGGCTCAGACAATGTACAATATGGACATTTGTTGTTATAAACTCTTTTTGTAGTACTAGTAAATGTGCTATGATGCTGTCGTATTTTTTTAACTATATTACAATCGCTTTTATATAGTTTTTTTAAATGTTCCTTTTCTGGATCGACAAAACCATGAGGGCTCAGATTGTGGACAGAAGCAATATTGACTGCATTTTCATAATCATTATAACAACCCTCTATCTGTGTTTCAACAGCATCAAGAATGGCATCTCCATGTGCTGCAGTTTTATACTCATCAAATGGAGTCACACCATTAACGGGAAATTGATATAAGGGATACTTAATCATTGTTTCTTTTATTTTCAAATTCGTAACGAGCCTGCATATAGAGAGCTAAACTTGGTGGTAGATCTCGTGAAGAGAGCTGTTTAAGTAATGCCTCTAAAGTATCTGAATCTTGAGCCTTTGCTCGGATGAAAGTCTTATAATGTGGAGAAATAGATGCCTCTCCAAAGATTTCATCACTTATCACAGAAAGATTTTCAGCTAACGATTCATGATTTAGAATACGTAGTTCAGGGGTCCCATCCTGAAGTTTATCAATAATTATGACATTGTCGGCTAACAACTCTTGGACTACAATAGAAGAATGAGTTGCTAATATACAAGCAGAATTAAACTCCTTTGTAATTTTGAATAGAAGTGACATCATTTGACGAATTGCTTTTGGATGAAGGTGTACTTCCATTTCATCAAATACAATAAGAGAGTTCTGTCGTATATTTGCGTACAAAGAAGCAATAAGATTAAGAATCATTGCTTCTCCAGTACTCATAGTCCGAGACTTCTCTAAGATTGCACTTATAGCTAAACCGTCATCTGTCCAGACAGAATCAACCCAATCCTTGGGAAAGACAACTGCAAGACCATTGCAAAATCGTTTGATTAGTCGTGTTTTGCCGAATGCTTTTCCTTCATCACCGCCATTAATCCAAATCAATGATTCTCTTAAACGAGCTTCGCGATCCTCTACAGACATAACTGTATTTTCTTTATCATGAAGTCCGCAGTACGTATAAGTAAGAACAGACTTTCCTCTAAGGGATATAAAAGTATCAAAAATACTAAATGAGATAGCTATTACTTTTGAAAAAACAGGATGAGATGGGGTAAAACTGCCTTCGTTGCGAATAAGACTTTTCACAAGAGACTTCATAATAGAAGTCTTACCCGACCCATTGGCACCAATCAAGGCTTTTATACGATAGGGATTGTCCTCATCTTCAAGATCACCAAATTCAAATTGAATATCAATTGGTTGTTCGGAATATGGGACTTTGGTTTTGAACATAAAATTCCATGATTCATCTTCTCCTCTCTCAACTTTACGTCTGGCGCTAGATAAAAGCGCATCTGTAGCTCCATCCCTTAAAAGAGATCTCTTAAAACCTTGATGATTTTCAAAACGATACTGAATTTCAGAAAACCAGGCAGTATCTTTTAATGCGTACAATACAGATTGATATCTATTAGGAAATAATTGTTTTAGTTTTATGTAATAGTGTTCACTTTGCCCTAAACTGCAGAAAGCTGCACCTAACGACATGAACGATTGGGGCAGTATCTTACTTGTATTCTCTTCTTCGGAGTTGAGAATTTTTAGTCTGCCAATAGGCTCGTATTGGGCATTATCATCCCAATAATATAATTCTGAACTCGTTTTATACCCAAAATCATCCCATATATTAGTTCTAATCTGAAAAGCTGGGTATTTTGTGGGTACTATGTTTGTGAAAAATGGTATATCATTTTGATTCACTCCGATTGGATAAAGTTCTTTTTCACCATGATCTTTATTTTTCATTAAGACGGAATGGGATATTTGCCCATTCTTGTCTGTCGTTTCAATTATCTCATATTCTTTTGGCAATAATGACTCTATGACAGAAATGTATTCTTCTATTTCATTCTCATCAGATCTTACTTTTGGGCTGATGACAACATTAAGAAATTTGAGAAATTCTTCTTCACCACAATCAAGGAGTTTGAATCTGTCAAGAAATACATAATCGTCATCCCAATCATCATTATCTATAAGATGTTTCTTTGCATCTTCTGCCGCAGTCTTAAATCGAGGATCAGAAGATGACATTAGTCGCAATTCCCAAATTCTATTCAAAAATTGCACCTTATCAATTATCCCTGATTGTCCCCAGATACTGCCTAAAGCATTTATTGATTTATATATTTCTAAGCGTTGTTCACGTGTAATAGCCATAAGTTTATAAATTATAAATCCACAAATAACCGTTTTACCTCTGCTGAAAACTGATTTATTATATTTTAGAATTTCAATCCGAAGTACCCTCGCTTATCTGGGGTGAGCAGGTTGGGAGAATCTGCAAACCGGTAAGCACAAATTCAAAGTATACATATTCTGCAACCGTTCCTATTTCAGAGTTCTTTATTGTTTTGCATCAATGACATAACTCCTGATACACAAAGGTACAACTTTTTTATGAACGAGCAAAAAGGTGGTACACTTTTCATTATTACATGGTAATATTTGAATTTGCTCTATCATCAATCAGCGATATTATGAGTTTACCGATTCCGTCATTCGCCCCTTTCCTTTGCTCGTCTGCGAAGGTAGTACATCAGCTCTTGAAAGTTGAAAGGTCGGGGCGGCAAGCCGTTTCGGACTGAATCTTCCTCCTACGGAGAGTATTCAGCCCGAAAACCTTTCCCCTTTCAATGTCTGTACTCAGAAATGCAGACGGCAACGGAAATGAGCGACTGACGAAAATGTAGAAAAAGATAAACAGACAGCATACAAATGGGTTCTTACATTGATAGCCCATTTGCATGCTGTTCTTGTTTCTATCCATAGGGGCACTATTATTTTGCATCATAGATATATAGGGCAAGCGGAAAATTTCACTCCCTCCAAAAATATAGAGAGGTTTATCCGCTGCTATTAAGTAGGTGCTTGCCGTTGTACTCCCGTTTCAATGCCTGCTCAATCTCACTACGCTTGTATAAGACTTTGCCACCGAGCACATAGTAAGGCAATGTGCCATTGCTTCGGTACTCGCTCAATGTTCTTCGGCTCACTTTAAGCATATACGCAACTTCTTTGTCGCATAAATACTCATCATCGTTTTGTAAGGCTGCACCATCTTTTGGCATACTATCGAGAATCTCCGATAGCTGGTCAATACTCTCGTGAATAGACTGCATCCACGCATCATCTTTGGTTCGCATTTCTTGATACATAGTTCAAATGGTTTTATTGTTATACATTGATTAGATTTCTCGTCCCTTCCACTTGGCTTCTTTTCGCCTGTCCTCTACCTTTGTTACAATGCTCTCTACATCTTCGGGCAGATAGTAGGTACGATTGCCAATTTTGGTATAGGCAAGCGTACCATTATCACGCAAGGTCTGCAATGTACGCTTGCTTATCTTCAACTTCTGACAAACATCCTGATGGTCGAGCCAATTGTTTGTCTTTTTCTTCCCGCTCTTGACAATGGGTGAGTTTGATACTCGCAGAATGAACTGCTCAATCTTCGTGGCAAATTCCTCGAATGCCTTTCGCTCAAAAATGATTAAATCCATACGCTTTATTTTAATTTATTACACTTATTTTCTTGTTTTGCACTGCTAAATAAGGAAGAGATTTTCATACTTCAATGGCACTAACAATAGGTGTCATTGCTTGTCATATCCTTTCATCATAGACACGATAATCAGTCATTGAAATAGGCTCTTTCCTTATATGCAATTTCGTTTTGTAGGTGCGAAGTAATAGATAAGTTATCACACCTCAATCATACGATAAGTCTGTTGCAGTATGTGGCACAGTTCGTGGCACTTTTAGATGTTTATGATGATACATTCCTAAGCATACATCACATTGTAACCAATATTATATAAGAATATCCCCAAACGATTATCCGTCTCGGATCTTGTCCGCTGCATTGTCGTTTGTCAAACAGACCGATACCTATCCGTCTGCCAAACTTCTGCTCCGAACAGCCGAAACGGATAGTCGCTAATTCTATAATAGCAGTATAGCGTATAGACCAACTCCCGACACTTCGGCTGTCCGTCTATCCGCTATCTGATTTAAGACCTTAATTTCTTCAATTAAGCATTTTGTCCTAATCCATAATTACCCGTTCAACTTGGGAAGAATTATGCAGTCGGCACTGCTTACGAATCACGCAGAAATGCAATACAATTCATAATTGCCTACATAGACCTAATTAGTTGTGGCAGAATTGTATGCACATTTTCTTTGCAGCAGATAATCGGTCATAATTGTGCACAAAGACCATATTGTTGAACATTCAAAAAGTGATTAGTATGAAGAAAAAACAAGTTGAGTTGACACAAGAACAGTGTCAAGAAATTATCGACCAAATGACTACAAGGTCTTTTTACAGGAGTGATAAGGGTAATAGCTCAGATATGGAGAATTTGCAAACAATGGAATCCGTAGGATCATCCATTGATGACATTCTGCCAGAGCCTCTACCGTCAGTAGCAAAACAAGCCCAAACGGAAGCAGCGTCTTCCGTTGCAGAGGTGGCTACAGAGATTTCACCTATTGTTAATGCCGAGGAACAGCCTCCGACACCACCCATCCAACGCCGAGTGAGCAGTAAGCAACGCAAACTCTCGTTAGAGGAGTATCGTAACACCTTTATGCGTCCTTACAAGATTGAAGACCGTAAGCCGGTATTCATCAGTGGCAAGTTGCGAAAGACGCTCGATAAGTTCGCCTGCAAAATCGGTGAGGATAGAATGAGTATGTCGGGATTATTGGAGAACATCGTCCGCCATCACATCGAACTCTATTCAGAAGATTTCGAGCATTGGAAAGGGATGTGACCTCTTACTCTAATCAGATTAAGGATTATTCCAACGGTATTTCATTTTGAGGCACTCAAAATTGATTGACCTTCGGTTAGTGGGGAAGCAAGTTTATGTTTTGGGCAGACCAAAACCACTTGCTTCCACTCCCGAAGGTCGCAGAAGAGGACATCCCGTTGGTCTATCAAGTAAACAATGTATGTATCATTTCAAAAAAGAGTAATCGTATGAAACGAAGTATCAATAACAAGACACCCAACAAAGGAGGACGACCCACGAAAAAGTTGTCCGAGAAACGCAAGTACCGCATAACGGTAAAGATGGCTACCGAAGAGTACTACGCAATGAAACTCAAAGCCAAAAATGCAGGAGTATCGGCAAGTGAGATTGTAAGAATGGCTATCCGTGATTGCCATATCAGGGCACGCCTTACCACCGAACAAGCGGACTATATCCGTAAACTATGCGGTATGGCAAACAACCTCAATCAGCTCACTCGCAAGGCTCATCGCGAAGGCGTAAGGCTGCACTACGGGCAATGCCAACACCTGCTGCTTTCATTGGAAAACATTATAGACCATATCAGCCTATGATGGCGAAGATTGCGAAAGGCTCTGGAGCCAGAGGAATTGTCGATTATATCCTCGACAAGAAGAAGCAAGCCACGCTCATAGATTGTCAAGGGGTACTGTTCAATGATAATAGCACGATAGCCAAAAGTTTTATTGCTCAATCAAGGCTTAATCCGCGAGTGGATAAGTTTATCGGACATATCTCGCTCAGCTTCTCAAAGCAGGATTTACCACGCTTAACGGATGAACTTATGATACAGATAAGCCGAGAATATATGGAGAAAATGGGTATTCGTTACACGCAATATATCATCGGACGGCACTATGATAAGGAGCATCCGCACGTTCATATAGCCTTTAATCGAGTAGATAATAACGGCAGAACCATCAGCGACAGGAATGACCGTTACCGCAGTGAACGCATCTGCAAAGAGCTGACACGCAAATACGGGCTGTACTTCGCAAATGGCAAAGAACAGGTAAAAACGCACCGCTTGAAAGAGCCTGACAAAACCCGCTACGGGATATACCAAGTTCTCAAACGGGAGGTTGCACGATGCTCGGATTGGACTACACTACTGAAACGGTTGAAAGCCGAAGGAATAGATGTTCGCTTCAAGTATAAGGGTAATACTAATGAGGTGCAAGGTATCATCTTTACCAAGAATGGCTACCACTTTAACGGCTCGAAGATAGACCGCAGTTTCAGTTATTCAAAGATTGATAAGGCTCTGAATGGAAACAACCAAGCGGAATATCAGCGACAATATGAACCACACCATATGCAGATAAGCCATTTCGACAATAAAGAATCTGAGCTTATCAGCGGTTCATTAGGCTTGTTGGACTTCACATCTTCTCCCGATGCAGATAGCCAGGAAGAGGCAGAGTTCCGCCGCCAGATGCAGCAGAAGCCTAAGAAAAAGAGAACAAGAGGATTCAAACTCTAATCAATTAACCACTTAAAAACAGAAGAAATATGCAAGATAATAATTCAATCATCATTGCAATGTTGGAAGAGTTGCTGACCATCAGCAAGAGCCAACGAACAGAACAAACAGTAAATGCCAATGTAGATTTGACGCCCATTAAAGAGTTAATCGAGAGTGGCAATCGGGAAAACAAAGAGTATTATGATGCTAAAACCAATAAACTTGCAGGCTTTGTTGTCAATGAATTTAGCAAGATAAACAAGCGAATGGATGGCATCAGTGAGCAGGAGCAACCCGACTTTGAGGGTGTAAAACAACAGCTTGCAGAGGCTATCGACAAGATGGACGAGGTAAAGGTAAAGCACAACATTAACGAGAAACGACACTCGTTTGCCCTTTATACAAAAGAATCTTGGATTCTCCTATCAATAATTATCTTCCTTATGGCAGCAGGAGTATCAGCAGTATATCACCTGTCAAGACCGAATGTTCAGAGGGATGATGATGCCCTCAAATACCGCTACATCAAGATGAAAGGCGATGCTTCGGCAGAACAGATAGCTACATTGGAGGACATCTTTGAACTCAACCGCAACAACGAAGCAATCGAGCAGATGCGTGAGGATGTGGAGACCTATGAAAAGGCTGTTCGCAAACAAGCAGCCCTTGCCGAGCAAGCACGATTGAAAGAGCAAGCTGCAAAGGAGCAGGAGAGCAAAGCCAAATCTATCAAGAACAAGCAGGAGCTTCCAAAAGATAACCCAAACAAGAAATCAAAACCGTGAGCCTATGGCAAGTATCAAGGTAAAGTTTCGACCCTCAATAAATGAAAATAAGGAGGGAACAATCTACTATCAAATCATTCAGAATCGTGTAATCCGTCAATTAAAGACGGATTACCGACTCTTTATGCACGAGTGGGACGAGGAAGAAAGCGCAATAATCACAGCCAATAACAGCCGACAAAACTATATTCAATCCATTGAAGAACGAATTGATTGGGATATTAAACGACTGCAAAGTATCATTGCCCATTTGGAGAACAAGCGTATAAAGTACACTGCCGATGATATTATCTCAACCTTTCAGAAGCAAGCCAATGAGCAATTTCTATTCAACTTTATGCAGGGTGTTATTGCTCAACTTCAACAGATGGGTAAGCAACGCACATCAGAAACCTATCGTTGTACGCTCAAAAGTTTTATGCAGTTTAGAGAGGATAAAGATGTACTATTGGAAGATATTGATTCGGATTTAATGTTGATGTATGAGGCCTATTTGCGTAACAAAGGACTGACAAAGAACAGTACCTCGTTCTATATGCGAATACTTCGAGCTGTCTATAATCGTGCAGTTGAAAAGGATTTGACCACCAATCGAAACCCTTTCAAGCACGTTTATACCGGTATTGACAAGACCATTAAACGAGCCATTCCATTAAAGGCAATCAAGCAGATTAAGAACCTCGACCTATCATTGCAACCATCATTGGAGTTTGCTCGTGATATGTTCTTGTTTTCGTTTTATACTCGTGGTATGTCATTTATTGATATGGCATACCTCAAGAAGAAAGATCTATCCAATGGCATACTCTCGTACCGCAGACGCAAGACCGGGCAACAACTTTTTATCCGTTGGGAGAAGTGTATGCAGGAGATTGTGGAGAAGTACGACACTGATTATTGCAGTCCGTATCTATTGCCGATTCTCAAATATCCTTACGAAAGGACCCAATATAAGAATATGCTTTACCGTACCAATAAATCATTGAAAGAGATTGCAAAGATGGTCGGGCTATCCATTCCTTTAACCCTGTATGTTGCCCGTCATTCGTGGGCAAGCATTGCCAAGAGTAAGAACATTCCTATTTCAGTTATCAGTGAAGGTATGGGACACGACTCGGAAATGACGACACAAATCTATTTAGCATCATTGGATAATGCCGTAGTCGATAGAGCAAATGCTCAGATATTAAAGGATTTATAAGAAATGGGAATGTTTAGCAAAATGATTGCTCTCTATGTAAGAGATACTTAATTTACTGCAAAATTACGCAAAATAAAGCAACTTACACCATTTTAGAGCCGATAAAAAGTCTGACAGCCATATAATTGTGTATGATTGTTTAGCAAAAACATATAAGCCGAACGAAATACCACCTAATAATCAGTAAGTTCCGTCTTTCATAGTATCTCTTACATAGAGAAGAAAGGAAGATGGAATATGAGTCAAATAAAATCTAAAGAGCGTGTTGCCGAACGGGGCGAGGTCTTTACTGCCGAGCGTGAGGTGAACGCTATGTGTGACCTCGTAGCGAATGAATGTCTGCGGCCCGATTCCCATTTCTTGGAACCGGCTTGCGGTGATGGCAATTTCTTGGCTGTTATACTCAAACGCAAACTTGCCGAACTACGCAGAAAATACAAGAAGAGTCCTCGCGACTATGAAAAGCAGGCTATTGTAGCTATCGGTAGCCTGTATGGTGTTGATATAATGAACGACAATGTAATAGCTTGTCGTGAGCGTCTTATCTCCATTTGGAACGAGGAGTATACCGACCATTGCAAAACCGAGGCTTCTGACGAGGCTCGCGAGGCAGCAAAGTTTATTATCAGCCGAAATATCATCAATGGCAATGCTCTTACACTGATGTGCGTAGATGCAAATGGCAAAGACACTTCGGCTCCCATAGTCTTTTCCGAATGGACATTAATTGGTAGAACTCAAATGCAGCGTTCTGACTATACTATGTCCGATCTTCTTCTCTACAACGACAATAGCGAAGGTAATCTCTTTGCTCTTACCGAAGAGCAAAAAGAGGAAGGTGGAATATTCCTAAGAAGATATATTACTCACTACAAAAAGGTTCTGGATTATGGAGAATAGTTTATTCAAAAGCGTCTATAATCCCGACGTGCTTTCGTGCATAGCCAATCTTAGTAATGATGAGGTATTTACTCCTCCCGAATTGGCTAACAAGATTATTGATATGCTCCCACAGGAGTTGTTCAAGAACCCCGATACCACTTTCCTCGATCCTTGTTGCAAGAGTGGAGTTTTTCTGCGTGAAATAGCCAAGCGGTTGATTAAGGGACTTGAGGAGCAGATTCCCGACCTTGAAAAACGCATTGAGCATATATTCTCAAAGCAGTTGTTTGGCATTGCCATAACGGAACTTACAAGTTTACTATCTCGCCGCAGTGTCTATTGCAGCAAGTTCCCAAGTAGCGAGTTTTCGGCATATCAGTTTCCTGAAGACAAACCGCAAGGAAATATCATCTACCAACGAATAAAGCACACTTGGAAAGATGGAAAATGTATCTATTGCGGTGCTTCGCAGAGTGAGTACGATCGTGGGACTGAACTTGAAACCCACGCTTACCAATTTATCCATAATTTAGATGTAAAGAAAGTATTCAATATGAAATTCGATGTGATTATAGGCAACCCACCGTATCAAATGAGTGATGGAGGAGGAACAGGTAGTAGTGCGATGCCAATATATCATAAGTTTATCCAACAAGCGAAGAAACTAAATCCTCGCTATCTGACTATGATTGTGCCATCAAGGTGGTTCACAGGTGGTAAAGGTCTAGATGATTTTCGTGATGAAATGCTCCATGATGAACATATTAGAGAGATTCACGATTTCGGAAATGCAAACGACTGTTTCCCTGGTGTTGCGATTGAAGGAGGTGTATGTTATTTCTTATGGAATCGAGACCAAAAAGGTCTATGCAAAGTTTTTTCTCATTCGCAAAACAAGATTACAGCAATATCAGAGCGACCTCTCTTGGAAAAAGGTGCAGATGTCTTTATTAGATATAATGAGGTAATCTCTATTATTCGCAAGGTAGCATCTTTCAATGAGGAGAGTTTTTCCACATTGGTCAGTCCAAGAAATCCATATTATTTCAGAGCTTCTTTTGTTGAAAGTAAAAATACAATCAATACATGTAAGGTCTTTGGTGTGGAGAGTGGGAAACGAGTTTATAAAAACATTGATAAATCGTATATAGAGAGAAATATTGAAGAATTATCAAGACATAAGATATTTATCTCTAAGGCTGACGGCGCAGCTGGACAAATAGGTTATCCTGTCCCTGCACGAATATTAGGAAAGTCTGAAATTGCAGGTGTAAACACTGCTTGTACAGAAACTTTTTTAAGAATAGGTCCATTTGATAGTGAACAGGTATGTAAAAATGTAAAGTCATACATTGAAACCAAGTTCTTTAGATGCCTTGTTGGAGCTAGGAAGAATAAGAATATGACTCAAAGCACATATTCGTTTGTTCCAATTCAGGATTTTTCAAAGTCTTGGACTGACAAGGAACTGTATGAGAAGTACAATTTGTCTCAAGAAGAGATTGAATTTATTGAATCAATGATAACCTCAATGGAGTAATACTATGGAACACAATTATTTTCCTCAACGACCTACCGTTACTCCAACGATATACGCCTATCGTTTGATTGGGGTAGATTCCCACAAAGGTTATCTAAAAGTAGGTTACACTGACCGTACAGCCAAAGAACGCATAGATGAGCAATTGCACACAAGCAAAGTGCAGTATGAGATTGTATTGGTGGAGTCGGCCATGAGCAACGATGGCTCTTGCTTTACCGACAAGGATGTGCATCGTCTGCTTGAACGCAAAGGTTGCAAACGCCTTAACCCTCTTGACAAGACCGATGAATGGTTCCGTTGCTCAGTTGTGGATGTTATGGCTGCAATCCTGTCGCTTCGCACAGGTGTTGCAAACGAAGAGAACAGAACGCAGAATTTTACAATGCGACCTGAACAGTTCCGTGCAGTAGAACAAACAAAGACTTATTTTGAGCAAGCACTGAAAGAAGAGCCTAACCGCATACCAAAATTCCTTTGGAACGCAAAAATGCGTTTCGGAAAGACCTTTGCTTCGTATCAGTTGGCAAAGAAGATGGGACTATCGCGTATATTGATTCTTACCTTCAAGCCTGCTGTTGAATCAGCTTGGCGTGAAGACCTTGTTTCGCATATTGACTTTGAGGGTTGGCAATATATCTCCAACAAAGATGCTCGCAACAACAATTTGAATATCGACCAAGAGTTTCACAGAGCAGACAAATCAAAACCAATTGTTGTATTCGGTTCGTTCCAAGATTTGCTCGGCACAAACGAGAGTGGCGGCATTAAAACCAAGAATGAGTTTATCCACGCCACCAATTGGGATTTGGTAATCTTTGATGAATATCACTTCGGTGCATGGAAAGAGCGTGCAAAGGAACTATTCGAGAAAGAAGACGAGGAAAGTGCCGTAGATTTTGATGCCGAGAAGTACAAGAAAGACGAGGCAAACAACGCCATTAACGAATCGTGGTTGCCGATATCCACAAAGTATTATCTTTTCTTGTCGGGTACACCGTTCAGAGCTATCAACAATGGTGAGTTTATTGAGGAGCAGATTTTCAACTGGACTTATAGTGATGAGCAACGAGCAAAAGCAGAGTGGAAAGGCAGCAGCAATCCTTATCTCGCTTTGCCCCGAATGGTAATGCTCACCTATCGTATGCCCGATGAGATACAAGAGGTTGCCAAGCAAGGAGAATTTGACGAATTTGACTTGAATCTGTTCTTTGCGGCAGAGGGCAAAGGTGAATCGGCACGTTTCAAATATGAGAATGAAGTGCAAAAGTGGCTCGACCTTATTCGTGGCGGTTATTTGCCGGCAAGTGTTGATGACCTTAAATTGGGACAGGACAAACGACCGCCAATGCCATTCAGCGATACACGCTTGCTTAATGTGCTTTCGCACACATTCTGGTTTTTGCCAAATGTGGCTTCGTGCTTTGCAATGGCTAATCTGCTTGCTCAAAGGCAAAACAAGTTCTACCACGACTATAAGGTAGTAGTTTGTGCCGGAACAGCAGCCGGCATCGGTCTTGATGCTCTGCATCCTGTGCAAGCCAATATGGGCGACCCATTGGAAACAAAGACCATTACGCTCACTTGCGGTAAGTTGACAACGGGTGTAACAGTTAAACCTTGGACTGGTATATTTATGCTCCGTAATTTGAAAAGCCCTGAAACCTATTTTCAGGCTGCGTTCCGAGTGCAGAGTCCTTGGGAGGTAAAGAACGAAGAGGGAAGCAAAACCATAATGAAGAATGAGTGCTATGTATTCGACTTTGCGCTTGACAGAGCCTTGCGACAAATATCGGATTACAGTTGCCGCTTGGATATAAACGAAAGCAATCCCGAAGCCAAAGTGGGTGAGTTTATAAAGTTCTTGCCCGTACTTGCATACGATGGCAGCAGTATGAAAGAGGTCGATGCACAGGATATTCTTGATATTGCACTTGCAGGAACATCGGCTACGCTGCTTGCTAAGCGTTGGGAATCGGCATTACTGGTGAATGTGGATAATGATACATTGAAACGCCTGCTCTCAAGCCCCGAAGCTATGAAAGCCTTGATGAACATTGAGGGATTCCGCAACCTTAACAGCGACCTTACTACCATTATCAACAAGTCGGAAGCAGTCAAAAAAGCGAAAAAAGAAAACCCCGATCCGACACCAAAGGAGAAGAAAGAACTTTCTGCCGAAGAGAAGGAGATGAAGAGCAAGCGCAAGCAGATTCAGGAGAAACTGATAAAGTTTGCTACTCGAATCCCTGTATTCATGTACTTGACCGACTACCGAGAACGATGCCTTAAAGATGTTATCACTCAATTAGAGCCGGGATTGTTCAAAAAAGTTACAGGCTTAAGCGTTGAGGATTTTAATATGCTTTGTTCGCTTGGTGTATTCAACGCACCGCTAATGAATGATGCCATCTTCAAATTCAAACGATACGAAGATGCAAGCCTCACCTATACCGGCATTGACAAGCATACCAATGACGAAGTTGGCGGTTGGGATACCACAATCCGCAAGACTCAATATGAGAAACTGTTCTATAATCAGCAATCCTCAATGAGCGAGGTTGATTATAGTTCATATTCAAGGAGTAGCGAAACTACTGAGGATAAGCGTGCGAAACAGCAAAGAACGGCTATAAAGGTTGAGAAGCCTAAATCAACGCGCATTGTCCAACCTGAACCAGCGAGGTCAGCTTCACCTTCTATTTCAACATCTTCTGCAGCTCCCAACAAAGCCGAAATTGACCTTAAAACCAAATTAGAGGCATTGACAGTGGATAACACCGTACTTCACAAGAAATTTGGCAAAGGAGCTGTTGTCAAAATCAACAAGAATGAAAAGTTTATCCACATCAAATTCACCCTCGGCGAAAAGAAATTCATCTTCCCCGATGCTTTCCTGATGGGATTCTTGGAGGTAGAGTAATATTATTAGAACCTTTATAACGGAATAGCCTGCGAGGTCGCAGGCTATTCCGTTATATGTTTTTATTGACTATAAAATAATCTCTTCCTAATTTACATTCAGATGGGATATTTATTGTGAAATCTATAGGTGTGTATGTCTTTTCTGAAGATGACAACTTATTGAATGACCAATCAAAGCCGTTATACCATGATTGTATCATTTCTTGGAAAGTTGCATACTTATTTGATGTGGTAAATCTAAATTTATCTTTTGAAGTATATGGAACAATAAATGCGAATGCAATGTTTGCAATAGCAAATAAAGCAAAACAATACGGATATCTATAGTTGTTGGTTTTACGGACTGATAATATCAAATATGGTGCATTGATTTTTACTTGTGCATTTCCAATAGCGACGAATGGTAACTTATTATATTTAGTCGTAGAATTTATCCAATCAATAGTCCCTTTAAAATCAGGCAAGTATTGTTTGTTGATAACGCTGACAACGTATTTACACAGACATTTATACACATTTTGTGGAATATATTTTAAAGAACTTGTGTTAAGTTGTAACTGCTCTTTAAAGAAGTCTTCAATATCTGTAGGTAGATCTTGATTTAATTGTATCTTTATTGTACCAACACTTGAATCACCTTTTGTTGATTCATTGAGAGATATTTTAAAATTTTCGCCTACGGTTGTTCTAACTCCATTTTTACCATGAATGGAATGTATAGTTAAAAGAAATGAAAGCATATTTGCTATGTCCGGTTCAATTGTTCTACTGAATCGTTCATTACAAATATCACATTCTTCCCGACAAATTATACTTTTATTCCCCAATGATTCGCTAATCGCGTGAGAGGTGTTCTTAAAAGATACTATTGGTATTTGTTTCCCGCAAAATCTACAAACACGATTAGACTTGTTTGGCTCACCTATATAATGCCTTCGTTTTGTATTTCCACTAAAATTTTGTGTATAATATAATAACGCTATCTCATATTTTGTCTTATCCAAATTGGAGTGGATGCCCGTTATTCCATTTAATTTGTCCACTTCTTGCCTTAAGTGATAAAGTACAATTGTATCATCAATTTTATTAGGAACAACAAGAAATCTACTATCCTCTGGGATTCCATCAAATACAGATTTCATTGTTAAGCACTCCTTATTTGTTTTGCTTAATTCATCAAACATACTCAGACGAGACTTAAACTCTTTATTGGCTATCTGAATTGTCAGAATTTCCCCCTTATCATTAGATTCAAATAAGTTAGAGAAAAATTTATAGTCTGTGTATGTTGGTAAATTGATATTTAACACCTGATCCAGTAATGATACTATTGTAATCGTCATAAAATATAGTAATTTATTAGCAAAGGTACTATTTTAATCCTTGGTAGCGAAAACATTGCGGAATAATAGTTACCTTTGTTGTGAGGAGATACTGTCCCGTTTTGTGGAAGTAGTCTATAGTGATTTGTTGTTAAATCTTAATAACATTAAAAATGAGCAAGAGATATAACCACTATCATATTAAAGTTGATTTTTCAATTTCGAATAAAGAATGCGCTATAGGAAATGTATATGCCAAATACTTAAATGGCAAGGACAATGAAGATAGTTTTCACTTTTTCAGCAAGTCTTTTACACTTATTGCATCAAGAAGTAAATCATATGAAGATGGCACCATATTATCTAATAATGGTAATAGTATCAACAAGCAATTACTTAAGGGGCTTCTTTATTATTATTCTATAGCCACATCATTCCCTAAGATTTCAAAAGTTAGTATTATACGGAAAAGAGCAAAATCCGCTGATTTTAATTATACCCTAGATTGTGCCAATATAATACAACCAATCATTCCTGACAACGATAACCCGTATAGTTTTAATAAGGAGGTTTTAAAGGAGATTTTCAATGAATCAGAAAGAGGTGATGCATATAGAATAGCTCTTTCTTATTGGTTAAAGGGTATTGCTTCATCTGAACGATATTATAAATTTGATCATTTTTGGCGAGCATTTAACCGTCTATATCTATATCATGCAAATACAGAAAAAGATTTTGATGGCATGAAACACATGAGACAATGTATTATTGATAATCCAAGGATGTTTCCATTAACGCTTAGAATGATTAATTCGTACACTCCTATTGACTTGAGAAAATTTAGATGGAGAAGTCTTATTCTGAATGATTATGATACATTTAAGAAAACTGCTGCTTTTAAAGATTTTGTATTAAGATACAATGATGAAAGAATCATGAATCTATTTAAGGATGTTTTACCATATAGGGAGGAGTATCTTAAGAATGCAAATTTGTATAATGATGTGGTTTCACATATTAATCAGGCTCCAATTAGAAAAGATTGTGAATTGATAACTCTTTTGTCAATTAAATATGCTTATTTTGTCAGAAATAAGATATTTCATGGAGAAATCCCCGATAGTACTTTTAAAATCCATGATGATTACATTGACGACGAGATTGATAACCTTAATGGCATTTTGTCAACATTGATATTTGAAATTATTAATGGCAATTTATTGCGAATATGAAAAGACGCATATAGATTTGATTGGGATAACTTTGTAAGTCGCATATGCTGATTATCTTGGAACTAAGACTTTTATAGGCAAGCGAAGTGGTGGTATATGCCAAACTGCCACGCACATTCCAGACACCGACACCCGTAGGCAATTACGCTCCCGACCAGGCAATCGCTATGAAGAAAAACGATGTGAAGCACATCTTCTTTGTAGCCGAGACCAAAGGCTCAATGTCGTCAATGGACTTATCCGCCATTGAGCGAGCCAAAATTGACTGTGCAGAGAAGTTGTTCAACTCCATTTCCACCGCCAATGTGAAGTACCATAAAGTTGCTACCTATCAAGACTTGATAGATGGTATGAATGCGATAGGTTGATACAGTTTCGGCGTTCACCCTCAACAAGTGAACGCCGAAGTATTCTTTATGCTATAAATTAAACTCATATAATTCTTTTACAAAATTATTTATTTCTGTATCAGATTTTAACGATAGAATTTTTTCTTCTTGCTCAGCCGAGAGATCTATAAGCCCAAAATTTTTTACATAATTTTTCGCAAGTGCAAAATAATTACTTCCATATGGCTTACTTGTATGTTTTATGTAGTACCAAAAAACTTCTGAACGTAGTATTTTCTGTAAGACTTTCAGTTTTTGTAAATCATCACATACTATTGCATATCCATTATAAAATAATAGTTCTTTATCTTCTGATATAACAAAGTAGGGATATTCTGCGATATATGGAAATAACAATTTGTACCCAATAATATTTATTGCCTGTGTTCGTCCAAATGCAAACCATTGTTCATATTCTCTTTTTCCTTTATCCCTTTGTGCCAATACAGATTTATTATGCAATAAATATTTGTATGCGTATGGATATTGTTTTTTTAAGACATCTTCTTCCATTACTTTTATAGTTCCATTTAGAACAGAATATGGAAACAGCAATCTCTCAATCTTATTTGATATCTCTTTCTCCGATTTCAAAGTGTTCGGCTTTATGACATCTCTGCAAATATCTTTTTCAATTTTGAAAATCTCTCCTAATTTATTTTGAGAGTAATAGAACTCAGTATCTTCATTAATTACAGTCAAAATAAACACATCATTTTTCAAAGTTGCAAAACCATTCTTTATATCAAAAGTCTTTCCTAATGGCCTTCCCGTAGACTCTATCTTTCGTATATTCAATGCAATTGAATCATCTTGTAATAGCCACCCTTTTTCATTATCTAATTTTTTGTAATCAAGGCAACAATAACTATCATTTATAATCTTATTCAAAGATCTACTCGATGCTTTACAATAAGACACATTCCCTCTCTGCTTATTTATAAAGCAAATACATGTATATGTTGATCTACCTCTAAAAACTTGTTCCGAGCCAAAATCTATTATTTTAAAGCTATATTCATTAGCAGACATGTATGAACGAAATGCTCTGCCATTAACACTACGATAGAAATTATTTACGGTAATATATCCAAGTACACCATCCCTTTTCAAACATTCTATAGCTATCTGAAAAAATGGAATGTATAAGTCCGTTTTACCAGTTTTCGTCACAGACCATCTTGATAAATATTGGCGACTTTCATCTGTTATTTTAGAAGCTCCAACATATGGAGGATTACCTATGACAATATCAAAACCATTATTCAAATTATATGTCGGAATGGTAGTCCAATCGAAATTTAATGAATTTCCACAAAAAAGATTAAAAGTGAAATCTTCGACATCTTCTCCATTCTGAATAGCATATAAAGTTAATAGAATTTTTGTGCGTTCTATGCTATATTCTTCAATGTCAACACCATATAAATGATTATATATATTATAGTATGTCGTATCTATCTTATTTCTAAGATACTCAGCTATAGATATAAAAAAACCGCCACAACCACAAGAAATATCAGCTATTCTCAAATTCCGCCAATCATCCAAAGGGAAATTATCAAAGCAACCTTGAACAATAAATTCACGAACATATTGAGGTGTATAAACAGCTCCATTTACCTCTTTTTCTGCAGGAGAAATAACAAATTCAAATAGTTCAATAAGATTTTCAATATTATATTCAAGGTCCAACTTTGATAGAAGTTTTACAAATGATACAAGGGATTGGTATTCACTCCCTTCTGATTCTTCTATAATATATTTTTTGATAAAGATGTTGTTGTTTACCTTGATTTCATTGATATATATGTAGGATGTAACAAGTAGCCTATTTATACTTGTTACATCTTTAGAGAAATGCTTGAAAAATGAAGATATTTGTGGTCTCATCACTGAATGTATGTAGGAAATATGGTATTTATATTATAATCATTATGAGCCTTAGGATCAAAGATCCCCTTTAAATACGGATCTACAATACGTGATTGTGCCTTTTTTATTAGTTGACAATATCTTTCATTTGCTAATAATGAATTTACAAACTTATATACTTTTTTGTCATAGAAATTACCTAAAATAAAGTTTATCACTAGAAAGATGTCCATTGGGGGATGAGGGACTCTCGGCATCCCTATATACAATGTATCTGGACTATTCAGACATACATCTGTTAATTTACCACCAGCTTGAAAATGAAATACCGGATGAGAATAGCGATCATTCCCCTTTGTTATATGCCTATCTAAATGCCAACAATATTGGTATTTAGATAGGTTCTTATATCCATATATTACTATATCCAAATTATAATCTCCAATATATATAATACCTCCTTTTTCTTGATAGTGTACCTTATTATTTATGATTAATGTTACTTTATCAACATCTGGATGAA
>OATX01000231.1_pt1 | contig 39891 bp, 29 predicted proteins | sample 1516741 | NCBI WGS metagenome assembly OATX01 (sample SAMEA2579984, study PRJEB22360) | human gut metagenome | biome: human gut; feature: human-associated habitat; material: faeces | place: Denmark | collected 2008/2010
GGGTGATGTAACAGTTTCTGGCGGTGAGCAGCGGGTTGTCGGCACGGGGCGGCTTTTGCGAGAGTACGTCCAGCCCGGCGGCGAAGATGGTGCCGTTGTTCAGGGCATCGGCAAGGTCTTGCTCGTTGATAAGCGGGCCGCGTCCGGTGTTGATGAGAATCGCGTTGGGCTTCATCTGTTTCAGGCGGGCGGCGTTAATCAGTTCGCGGGTGGAGTCGGTGAGGGGGCAGTGCAGGCTGATGATGTCGCAGTTGGCAAAGAGTTCGTCGAGCTCCGTTTTCTTGATTTCGGGGGGAAGCTGGAAAGGCGATTTGGATGTGTACGCATGTACTTCCATGCCGAAGCCGATGGCGATGCGGGCGGTGTTGTAGCCGGTTTGTCCGAGGCCGATGATACCGATTTTCTTACCGCGCAGTTCGATGAGCGGAGTGTCCCAGAAGCAGAAATCGGGACTGTCGCTCCAACGGCCGTTGCGTATCTCGTCGGTGTAGTGCTGCACCTGCTGGGCGATGTTGAGGATGTGCGCGAAGACCATTTGCGCGACGGACGGGGTGCTGTATGCCGGGATATTGGTAACGATGATGCCCCGCTCTTTGGCAGCGGCGGTATCGACGATGTTGTATCCGGTGGCAAGTACGCCGATGTATTTCAGGTCGGGCAGGGATGCGATGGTCGCCGCATCGAGCACGACTTTGTTCGTCAGCAGGATATCTGCTCCGGCTGCACGTTCAAGTACTTCGGTGGGGGCGGTACGTTCGTAAATGGTACATTCGCCCAGGCTTTTCAGTTCGTCCCAGGAGAGGTCTCCGGGGTTGGCGGCGTAGCCGTCTAATGCTATTATTTTCATGGGGTTATAAGTTATGAGTTATGGGGTTGGGGGTCATTTCGCTTTCCCCACAAACTGTCCATCCTTTCCTTATGCTTCTGTTCGGCGGGATTGTCCTGAGGATGCCAGATGCGGCGGCCTTTCAGGTCGTCGGGCAGGAACTGCTGGCGGACGAAATTGCCGGGATAGTCGTGGGCGTATTTATAGTTGCCGCCGTAACCGAGCTGTTTCATCAGTTTGGTGGGGGCGTTGCGCAGGTGCAGGGGAACGGGCAGGTTGCCTGTCTGCCGCACCAGTTCGAGGGCGTCGTTGATGGCCATGTAGGCGGAGTTGCTCTTGGGACTGGTGGCGAGGTAGATGGTAGTCTCCGCCAACGGGATGCGTCCTTCAGGCCAGCCTACTTTCATGATGGTGTCGAAGCAGGCATTGGCCAGCAGCAGGGCGTTGGGGTTCGCCAGTCCGATGTCCTCGGAAGCGGAAATGACGAGACGGCGGGCTATGAAAGCAGGGTCTTCACCGCCCTCTACCATGCGTGCCAGCCAGTAGATGGCTCCGTCGGGGTCGCTGCCGCGGATGGACTTGATGAAGGCGGAGATGATGTCGTAGTGCATCTCTCCGTCTTTGTCGTAGGCGAGGGGATTCTGCTGAAGGCGCTCGGTCACCATCTCGTCGGTAATGACAACGGGGTCGCCGGCTTCGGACTGCACGACGAGGTCGAGGATATTAAGCAGTTTGCGGGCATCGCCGCCACTGTAACGGAGCATGGCGGTTGTCTCCTTGAGCTCTATCCGGCGCTCTTTCAGCTGGACATCCGTGGTTATGGCGCGCCGGAGTAGTTCCAGCAGGTCGTCTTTCTCCAGTGATTTCAGTACATAGAGCTGGCAACGGGAGAGCAGCGGACGGATTACCTCGAACGAGGGGTTCTCCGTGGTAGCGCCTATCAGCGTCACCGTTCCCTGTTCCACAGCGCCGAGCAGGGAGTCTTGCTGCGACTTGCTGAAACGGTGTATTTCATCGATGAACAGTATCGGGCTTGCCTGCGAGAAGAAGCGGTTGCTCTTGGCGCGGTCTATCACGTCGCGTACGTCCTTTACGCCGCTCGTCACAGCGCTGAGGGTGTAGAACGGAGTTTCCAGCTTGTTGGCTATAATCTGTGCAAGCGTCGTCTTGCCCACTCCCGGCGGGCCCCATAGGATGAACGAGGAGATGCGTCCCGCATCAATCATCTTGCGCAGTACCGCTCCTTGTCCTACCAAGTGTTTCTGACCGATGTACTCGTCTAATGTCTTTGGCCTAAGCCGTTCTGCTAATGGTTGCATGGTATGAGTTATAAGTTATGAGTTATGAGTTATGAGTTATTGGGTTGTGGGGGGGATGATGGGATTTCTTGGAAGTTATGATGGTAGAGGTTATCATTTTATGTAGTTCGTTGCAATCTTGGTATAAAGAGTCATATTGCTTCGGGTCGATATATTGGGTTCTTTTCAATAGTTCAAGCCAATATAGGGTTTCTGCACACTCTTTTTGGGCAATGGCATGTTTATGAATGAAATCGGCTGTGGACTCTGCATATATCCCTTCACTGATGTTTGCTCCAATAGAGGTGCCGCTCCGTAATATCTGTTTCGCCATAACCTTTTCCTGCTTTTTATCATTCAGAAAATGATATAGGTTGACAATGCGTATCGCAAAATCCATGGCTTTCTCTTTCAATATACTTTCCTTCATATCCCCCCAAAATAACTCATAACTTATAACTCATAACTCCTAAAATATCATCAATATCATAAACCTCACTCCGCCTTTCTTCACGCCGGGGATGTCGGTGTAGGTGAGGCGGCGCACATATTCTATGTGCAGCAGCTTGAAGATGTTGTAGATACCTACGCTGGCTTCGACGTAGGGGGTATTGCTCATGATATGGCTGGTGGGCATGCCGTCGCGCATCGGGAAGAGGAAGAGGTCGGGGTTGCCGCTTTTGTACGGGTTGTTCTTGTCCGTCAGTGTGCCCCACATGCCTCGGATGCGGAACATCTCTCTCCACTTCAGCTTCTTGATGAGGGGGATGCGGTTGAAGAGCTTTCCGTTCATGTCGTAGCTGAGGGCGAGTGAGGCGTAGCGGTCGTTCAGGAACTCCATATTGTTGATGAGGTTGAACGATTCGTTGTTCTGGGTGATGTACGAGAGGTTCGCCATCGGCAGGTTCAGCAACGGGAAGGGCACGGTGTTCCATTGCGCGCCGGCACGGGCGGTGACGTCCAGCTTACCCCACGAACCGAACCAGAAACGTTTGCGGATGCTGGCTTCCGTAAGGTTGAAGTTGTATTCGCCCCCAAGCACGCCTTTCAGGCCGACGGTGTGAGAGAGGGTGAACGTGGGCGCATCCAGCGATACGGGTACACGGCGCTGCTTGGTGTTGACGAACGTCTCACCGGGGGCGTAACGCAGCGTCAGTCCCAGCTCGGTGGTGGTGACGTCGTGCACCAGGGTGTTTTTCTCGTCCCATTCGCCGGGGGTGGAGCCGTTGTTCTTCCAGTATTGCAGCATACCGGCGGGCTGGTCGTTGCGGTGGCGCGCCATTGCCTTGACGGAGAAGCCGGATTGGGTTTCGAGCTCGTAGGTCAGGGTGGCGTCGCGCATGTACGACATCTGGTCTACGGTAGTCCATTTCCAGCCGACGAACATATTGTCCTTGTCCGTGGCCAGGTACTTGTCCATGGGAGACATCACGTCGTAGGTGTACTGGAAGGCGAGGTAATGCTTAGGGAACTCCCAAAGGACGTACTCGCGCTTGTTGAAGGAGTAGGCAGCCTGTCCGGAGTAGAACCATTTCTTGTCGCGCGTACCGTAGGCTCCGTAACCGCTGAAGCTCCAGTGCGGATGCAGGTTGCCGGTGGTCATGCCGCTGAGACGGAAACGGGTGCCGTTCACGTAGTTGCTGGTAATCATGGTGTTGATGGGACCGAAGTCGAACTTGCTGGGATGCTTCTTGCTGCCCGTCTCCACGAAGTTCTCGATGAGCGCCTTTGCACCGAATATGACGTATTTGAAGCCCGGTATCTGTTCGATGCGGTTCATGAACACGTCCATGGAGCTCTCTTTCTTGGTGAGCGGCACCTGGCGTACTTTGGCCCAGTATTCGTCGCTCTTGGCAAGCATGTTGGCTTCTTTGATGACGTTTCCTTTCAGGCGGAACAGGCGGGGTTCTATCTCATCGAATTTGTAGTCGCTGTACTTGGTGGTGCGCTGCACTTCCAGGCCTTGTATGCCTTTCATCAGGGCGAGCTCCACGGTCATGTCGTCGTCGGTGAGTACCCAGTTGCCGTCGGGCAGTTGCTCGAACTGCTGCACGATGTCGAGGTTCTCCACGAAGTTGACGCCTGTCTTCTTGGGCAGGTTCATGATGGCTTTCTTTACGGCGTAGGTAGAGTCTTTCACCACGTACAGGTGGCCGGTGAAGCCGAAGTCCTGCGAGTTCTGGGGTACGAAGGTGAGGTGCACGCATTCCTGCTTGTCCACCATGAGGGTGTCCATCAGGTAGAACTTATAGAAGCTGATGGCTCCGCGTCCGATAGGGCTGACGAAGCGGCGTTGCAGCAGGCGGATATCGTCGTCGTAGATGTTGACGTCGGAGAACACGTCGGTGAGGATGGTGCCCAGCATATCGCCCGTATTGAAGAATTCTTCGATACCGTTGGAGTTCATTCCCTCGATGATGGTCTTCTCGCTCTTGGGACTTTTGCGGTAGATGGTCTTGGAAGCCGTCTCCTTGATGGAGATGGGCAGAATCATCTTGTTGGTCTTGGGCGACACTTCCACCTGGTCTTTGAAGAAAGAGAATTTCTTGTAGATGCCTTTCTCCATTTTCTCCGGCGTGACGTCGTTGATGGACATCTTCATCTTCTCGTATTTCTGGTACTGGTAGTAGTCGTTCTCCTCGAGCTTCAGGGCTTTCTTGTTCTCGATGACCTTCTTCATGAACTCCACGGCGGGGTTGTTCTTGCGCGAGTACTTCTCTTTCTTGGGCTTGACGACGACTTCGGAAAGCATCACGTCGGCGGGTGTCAGCTTTACGTTGAGTACTTTCGTGCCGGGGGCGAACTTCACTTTCTTGGTGATGTAGCCTATGGCGGAGAAGGTCAGTTCATCCCAGCCTTTACGTGTCTCCACCTGGTATTCTCCGTCAGCGTTGGAGATGCCGCCTACGCCTTTTCCTTCGTATTGTACGGTGATATACATCAGCGGTTCGTGGGTGAGGGAGTCCGTTATAACGCCTCTTATCTGTGCTGATGCGCCGGCAGCGGCGAATAGTAAAAGCAAGAGGATGAGGGTAATGCTATATATTCGTTTCATACGTTTCATAATCAAGCCGCAAAGTTAACAATTTACTGTTAATCAAGAAGCAAATATATTTTAAAGAATGAGAGGGATGTTTAAGAGGGTGAGGCCGCCGTTCGGGCGTTTTCTCACTTTATTTCCCCCTCTTGTTTGTCAATATTGACAGAATAGAACGGGATTTGCGCAGGATAGTGACGATGGGGCGAATCGGCGTTTTGAGTTTTTTATACAATTGCATACATTTGTCTTATCAAATCACAAAATATATTGTATTATGAAAAAATTATTTGTATTGGTTTTGGTCGCAATGGTGTCTACTGTAACCTTTGCGCAAATCTCTTGGAATGCGAAAGCAGGTATTAACATGAGTAATTTTACCGGTATTGACGGTGCCAAAATGAAGGTGGGCTATCAGTTTGGTGTAGGTATGGAATATGCCTTTACCGATATGTGGTCTGTTCAGCCTTCTTTGATGTTCGTAGGTAACGGAGCTAAAGAGGATGTTTCGGGCGGAGAAAGCATTAATCCGGTATATTTGCAGATTCCTATTATGGCTGCCGCCCGTTTCCCGGTGTCTGAAAGTGTGAATATCGTTGGTAAGGCAGGTCCGTACCTCGGTTTCGGTTTGGGCGGTAAATATGGTGACGATAAAATCTTCGATAAAGAAGGTATGGATGGCAAGCGTTTCGACTTCGGTTTGGGAGTTGGAGCCGGCGCCGAATTCGGAAAATTCCTGGTCGGCCTGGACTTCCTGTTCGGTTTGACGGAAGTGATGGATTGGGGCAAAGATTCTCCTAAGAATATGTCTATCGCTCTCTCGGTAGGTTACAAATTCTGATTACAGAAACATAAAGACAAACTGGTTTAAACTATTTTTCTTTTATTGTACTGTGTTTAGTGTGGGTATGGCAGCTAATGGCCATACCCTTTTTTATGCGCAAAAATCGCCTCGTAAGACAAGCGGATTCGTCTTACGGGATGAAATAATCCGTCTTGCGGAATGGATAAATTCATCTCACGGGATGAGCCGGCTCATGTGGCGGGATGATTTTCCGAACGTTTTCTATATCTTCTCCCCGTTTATCAGCGTCTGTACGATGCGCTCGGCGGTACGTCCGTCCCAGCGGTCGGGCAGGGTGGTGTGCTTCCATTCGCCGTGCAGCAGCTTGTCGAGGGCGGCGGAGAGGGCGAAGGAGTTCTCGCCTACGAGTTCGTTGGTTCCGATGCGCCAGGTTTCGGGATGCTCGGCGTAGGTGTTGAGCGTGATGCAGGGCACGTCGAGGAAGGTGGCTTCTTCGGCTATGTTGCCGGAGTCGGTCACGATGCCTTTGGCCTGGTTGATGAGGAAGCCGAAGTGCAGGTAGCTCTGGGGCGGCAGGATGTGCAGCCGGGGCATGTCGAGCCCCAATGACTTGATGGCGCGTTCCACGTACGGATGCACGGGGGCTACGATGGGCATGCCGCCTGCTTTCCCGGTCAGCGTCTGCATCAGGGAGCCGAGCACGGCTTTCTTTTCCAGCAGGTCGTGGCGGTTCAGGGTGAGCAGGAGATAGCCGCCCTTGCGCAGTCCGAGGCTGGAGAACCAGAGCGGCTGTACAAGGCGGTGGCGGTTGTAGCGGATGGTATCGATGAGGATATTGCCTACGTAATGGATGTATTCGGGTATCATGCCTTCTTGGTTGAGGTTGCGGTTGGCTACCATGCCGGCGGTGAAGAGATAGTCGGAGATGGCGTCTACAATCGTACGGTTGACCTCACGCGGCATATTCATGTCGAACGAGCGGGTTCCGGCTATGACGTGCGCCACTTTCAGCCCGCGCTTCTTGGCTACGATGGCGCAACTCATGGTGGCGGTCATGTCGTCCCCCACGAGCACCACCCGGGCGGGGGGTTCGAACCATCGTAGAGCTCCTGCTCGAAGGCCAGCATGATGGCGGCCGCCACTTGGGAGTGGTCGCGTCCGCCGATGCCCAGGTAGGCGTCGGGCTTGCGCATGGCAAGGTCGGAGAAGAGCGAGGCGTCCAGGGTGGTGTCGTCCTGTGCTCCGGTGTACACTATGCGGTAGGAGATGTTCTTGCCTGCCTCTCTGGCTGCGTCGATGGCGCGGCAGAGGGGGGCGATCTTCATAAAGTTGGGACGTGCGCCCGATACGATGGTTATTTTCATTGCCGATATAAATTGATGAGACAAAAATACACTTTCTTAGGGAAATTATTTGTTACTTTGCAGAAAAAGAAATGCCCTCATGCCAACATTTGTTCAGATACTCGACTTCATTGGTACGTTCGCTTTCGCCATCAGCGGCATACGGCTGGCTTCGGCGAAACGTTTCGACTGGTTCGGAGCCTATGTGGTGGGCTTCGTGACGGCCATCGGCGGCGGTACGATACGCGACCTGCTGCTGGATGTGACCCCCGGCTGGATGACCGACCCCATTTATCTGATATGTACCGGACTGGCGTTGCTGTGGGTCATCTTCTTCGGAAAGCATCTTATCCATCTGCACAATACGTTCTTTATATTCGATACAATCGGTCTGGCGCTGTTTACGGTGGTGGGCGTGGGCAAGAGCCTTGCGCTGGGCTATCCTTTTTGGGTGGCCATTATCATGGGCAGCATTACCGGAGCGGCGGGGGGCGTGATACGCGATGTCTTTATCAACGAGATACCGCTCATATTCCGTAAGGAGATTTACGCGATGGCGTGTGTGGTGGGCGGTACGGTGTATTGGCTTTGCGAACTTGCCGGCATGCAGTCTTACGGCTGTCAGGTGATAGGCGGAATATCCGTGTTCATCACCCGTATTCTGGCTGTGAAATATAAGATTTGCCTGCCCATACTGTCGGGCAACGACGGAGAGGAGCAAGGGAAAGAAAATTGACTTCGCCCGTTTCTCTCCGATAGATGTGTCTGCCTGTAATGATGTTCTGCTTTCATTACAGGCAGACACATTTTAATTATTCCCTCTGATGCGCCCTTTCCGTAGACATCTTTTTGTTTATCTTATGGTAATAATTGTCATAAATCAGTGGTGAAATTGTACTTCCTGCTGAATTTCAGCCGCTTCGCTTCACCCGAAAACAGTCAAAATAGGGGGTGAAATCTGTCAAATGATAGTTTTCACCCCAAAGAATACCCGTATTTCATCCCTCAAGACTTGGAAACTTCCGTATACTTGCAATCACTAAACCGAAACGAATATTAACCATTTAAAAAAATTAGCAAAGTATGAACACTTACAGTTTTAGAAAAGATTTACTTGCCGTGCAAGAAGAACTGCTTCGCTTTGCATACAAATTGACGGCCGATCGGGAAGAAGCGAATGATTTGTTGCAGGAGACCTCTCTTAAAGCCTTGGATAATGAGGATAAATATGAACCTGATACCAACTTTAAAGGTTGGATGTATACCATTATGCGTAACATCTTTATAAATAACTACCGGAAGATAGTTCGTGAACAGACTTTCGTAGACCAGACCGATAATCTGTATCATCTGAGCATGCCGCAGGATTCCGGCTTCGCCAGCACCGAAGGCGCCTACGACCTGAAAGAAATGCACCGCATCGTCAATTCATTGCCACGTGATTATAAAGTACCCTTCTCCATGCATGTCTCCGGATTTAAATACCGCGAAATAGCCGAACGCCTCGGACTCCCCCTCGGAACAGTAAAAAGCCGCATCTTCTTTACAAGACAGAAATTACAGGAAGAGTTGAAAGACTTCATTTAGTAAATTGAGAATTGAGAATTAAAAATTGAGAAATAGGCTGCGCGATGTTCGTTCCCTATTTCTCAATTTTTAATTCTCAATTCTCAATTTACCAAATGATATAAAACATATCTTTTGAGTGAATAATTATGGGGTTATTTTGACTATATGTCAGAATAATCCTTTATATTTGTATGTATCAAGTTAACCGAGTGACCAAATAGCTAATTACCTATTACAATGAAAAAAGAAATCAAATTCAGTCTTGTTTACCGCGATATGTGGCAGTCGTCCGGTAAGTACCAGCCGCGAGTAGACCAGTTGGTACGTATCGCACCGTTGATAATCGAAATGGGCTGCTTTGCACGTGTCGAGACCAACGGCGGAGCTTTCGAGCAAGTGAACCTTCTCTATGGTGAGAACCCTAACAAGGCAGTCCGCGCCTTTACCAAGCCTTTCAACGATGCGGGCATACAGACCCACATGCTCGACCGCGGACTGAATGCGCTGCGTATGTATCCCGTTCCCGCCGATGTGCGCCGGCTGATGTACAAGGTGAAGCATGCGCAAGGCGTGGATATCACCCGTATCTTCTGCGGACTGAATGAAACGCGCAACATCATCCCTTCCATCCGCTATGCGCTCGAAGCGGGCATGATACCGCAGGCAACGCTCTGTATCACTCATTCGCCCGTACATACGGTGGAGTACTACGCTCGCATAGCCGACAAACTTATTGAAGCGGGAGCGCCCGAAATCTGCTTGAAGGACATGGCGGGCATCGGCCGTCCGGGTATGCTGGGCGAACTGACGAAAGCCATCAAAGAGAAACATCCCGACGTGCTGATACAGTATCACGGCCATAGCGGACCGGGGCTTTCAATGGCTTCCATCCTCGAAGTATGCGAAAACGGAGCCGATATCATAGATGTGGCCATGGAACCCATGTCGTGGGGAAAGGTGCATCCGGACGTTATTTCCGTACAGGCCATGCTGCGCGACAAGGGTTTCCGGGTGCCCGACATCAATATGAAGGCCTATATGAAAGCGCGCGCCATGACGCAGGAGTTCATAGACGACTTCCTCGGTTACTTTATGGACCCCACCAACAAGCATATGTCGTCCCTGCTCTTGAAGTGCGGACTTCCGGGCGGTATGATGGGCTCCATGATGGCGGACTTGAAAGGCGTACATTCCGGCATCAACATGATACTGAAAGGCAAGAACCAGCCCGAACTCAGCATAGACGACCTGCTGGTGATGCTTTTCGACGAAGTGGAATATGTATGGCCTAAGCTGGGCTATCCGCCTTTGGTGACTCCGTTCAGCCAGTACGTGAAGAACGTGGCGCTGATGAACGTAATGCAACTGGTGAAAGGAGAAGAACGCTGGACGATGATCGATAATCATACCTGGGACATGATTCTGGGCAAGAGCGGACGTCTGCCGGGTGAGCTGGCTCCCGAAATCATAGAGCTTGCCAAGTCCAAAGGTTACGAGTTTGTCGACACAGACCCGCAATCCAACTATCCGGACGCTTTGGACGATTACCGCAAGGAAATGGACGAGAACGGCTGGGAATATGGTGAGGATGATGAGGAGCTTTTTGAACTGGCTATGCACGACCGCCAATACCGCGATTATAAGTCGGGTGTTGCCAAGAAACGTTTCCGTGATGAGTTGGAGCGTGTAAAGGATGCTTCTATGGCAAAGAGCGGATACTCGGAAGAGGAGATAAAGAAGCTGAAACGCGCCAAAGCAGACCCTGTTATTGCGCCGTCCAAGGGGCAGGTGCTTTGGGAAGTTTCCGTGGAAGGTCCGTCTTCGGCGCCGTTTATCGGGCGTAAGTATCAGCACGACGAGGTGTTCTGCTATCTCTCTACGCCGTGGGGCGAGTACGAAAAGGTAATGACCGGATTTACAGGCCGTGTTGTCGAAGTATGTGCCCGGCAGGGCGCTAACGTCAATAAGGGAGACGTGATAGCGTACATCCAGCGAAGCGATATCTTCGCGTAGCGGTTGTCATTCGGAACGGAGCGAGGAATCTCTTCTCTTCACATCGATAAAGAGAGGGGATTCTTCGTCGCTACGCTTCTCTGAATGACAGGATGTAAGCCTTATCCGGGCGTTGGCGTATGCTTTCCTACTTTAAATATTTCTTTATCATTTCTTTCAGAACTTCTTGCGTATAGGGCTTTGTCAGGAAGTCATTGCATCCCGCGTCAATCGCGGCCTGTTTGTCGTGCTCGTAGGCATAGGCGGTGAGGGCGATGATGGGTGTCTTTGGCGAAAGCTCACGAATGATTTTCGTTGCGTCCAATCCGCCGAGATTGGGCATTTTCATATCCATCAGAATCAATTCAGGATGCAGTTCCTCGAACATGGTTACGGCTTCCATACCGTCTTTGGCACGTTCCAGGCGGTATAGCTTTCCTAAAATGGCTTTGACGAGGACGTAGTTGCTGTCCGTATCTTCTGCTATCAGTATGGTGGGGGCTTTAGAGGCTTCGGGCTCTTGAGGTTCTTGAAGCTCTTGCGGCTCTTCACGGGAGTCGGAAACCGTATCGCTCTTTTCTGTATTGCCGGATGCGTTCAAGTTTGTTCCGGACGTCTTGTTTTGTTCGTCTGTCGTTTCTTTTTGTTTGGCTGCCGCTTCTTTTTTACTCTCCGACAGAGGCAGGGTAAAGAGGAAAGTCGTCCCTTTTCCCATTTCCGAGCTGACGGATATGGTGCCGCCCAACCGTTCGATAATGGTTTTGCAGATGGACAATCCCAGTCCCGTACCTTGCGCAAAATTATTCACCTTCACAAAGCGTTCAAAGACCTTTGACAGTTTGTCGGCCTCGATGCCGATACCCGTGTCGCTGACGTGGAACTCTATTTCGCTTCCTTTGCGGCGGTATCCGTAACTGACGCTGCCGTTTGTGGTAAATTTGAAGGCATTGCCGATAAGGTTGGACACCACCTGGAAAATACGGTTCTTGTCTCCCTCGATGACAATATCCTCGTCCGAAGCCTCGTAGACCAATTCTACTCCCATCGGACAACGGAATTTCAGCGCGTTGTATATCTCGTTGCAGAGCAGATGCAGACGCATCGGAGCAATGGTGAACTCTACCATGCCCGCCTCAATCTTGGAGAGGTCCAGAATTTCGTTTATCAGTTGCAGGAGCCTTTCGTTGTTGGCTTCCACGATGTCGTAGTAGTTTTTGCGTTCTTCGGCATCGGTACTCTCGGCGATGATTCTGGAGAAGCCTACGATGGCATTGAGCGGGGTGCGTATCTCGTGGCTCATGTTGGCAAGGAAGGCCGACTTCAATTGGTCGGAAGTCTCCGCTTTCTCTTTGGCCACGAGCAGTTCCCGCTTCATCCGTTCCATTTCGGTGATGTCCCATTCGATGCTCAGCAGGATAGGGGGGAAGTCGTCGCTTTCGATGCGCATCTTCCGTTTGTCCAGAAAGATGGACTTGCCGTTTTGGTCGTGCTCCTCGGTAATCCAGTGTTTCTCTACTCCGGTTCGGGCTATTTCGATGTCCTGCGTTCTCTTTTCCTGTGCGACGTCGAAGGGGTAGAAGTCGAAGTCGTCCTTGCCCAGCGCTTCTTTCAGGGGAATGTTGCGGTTGTATGATTCACGGTTGCGGTACAGGTATTTAAAGCCGCTTCGGATGTCTTTTACCACGATGCCGGCGGGAAGATTCTCGATGGTCTTGTCCAGAATCTGACTGAACCGCTTGATTTGCTGCTCATTCTTGATGCGCTGGGTGATGTCCCGGCCGAAACCCCAGAGAATGGCTTCGCCTTTGTCGCTTGTCACCCAATAGGCGCTTCCTTCCATGGCCAGTACTTCGGGATGGTCGGGCAGGGGATTGTAGAGGACGAAACCGCTGCGTTTTTCTCCCTTTTTGAGGGAGTGGAGCAGTCCCTGCCAGAAGTTTCCGCCCGGCGTATTCATGTCTATCCGGTAGATGTTCAGTTCGCTGATGTCGTCTGCCACGCCGATGTTGTGATGCTCCCGGAAGCGGCGGTTGGCAAAGACGAGCGTACCGTCCTCGTGGGCGGCGAAGATGTCTTCGGTGGAGTTGTTGATGGCGTGTGTCAGCAGGTTGATGTCGTTGCGCCGCTGCTGGATGTCGGTGATGTTTTGTATGTACCCTTCCAGAAGGATGTTTCCGTCGGGTTGTTTCTCGTGCGAGAAGGTTTTCAGGCGGATATAGAACACCCGCTTCCGGAAATGGATGCGATAGTCTATGCTGGCTTCCATATCTCCTTGCAGGTTCTGTATCAGCCATTTGCCGAATACTTCCCTGTCTTCGGGCAGTATGTGCGTCTTGTAGTCTTCGAGCAGGATTTCCTGCTCCTCTTCGGTACACATCACGCCGGAATGTCCGGTGTAGCAGAAGGATTTCTTGCCGGAGTCGTATTGCCATCTGCCGATGAGGGCGGCTTTCTGTATTTCGTTGAGTTCGCGATTCGTCTTTTCCAGTTTCAGTTTGCGCTGGCTTCGCTCGGTGATGTCACGGTATTGGCAGAGCACCATATCTTCGTAGGGGCGCATGATGCACTTGAAGAAGTAGGTGGTGTCGCCGATGGCCAGCTCGTAGTTCCGGCTGGAGACTTCCCTGCGCGCAAGTACTTTCTCGAACTCGGGGTATACCTGCCGGTAGGTGACTGGGGGAAGCAACCGGAGTATGTTCTTGCCCAGCAACCGGTCTTCTTTCAGGAACCACATGTCTACGTTGTACACTGCGATATCCACGCAGATGCCGTTCCTGTCCAATAAAATCATGGTGTCCGAGGTCAGTTTCAGCAGCTCTTCGGCCTTCTCTGCGTTTTTCAGGATGTTTTTCATATTTCTCTTGTTTTATGCCCTTCGTGCTTTTTCCCATGCACCGCCGGTTTGCCCCCGTCGTTTGCGCAGATAGTTGAAACCACGGATAACGTTGATGTTCATGAAAAGGAAATAATAAGGAACAAAGAGTATCTTGTTTTTGATGTGTTTCGTTGACAGGTAATAACCCAGGCTCGCCATGAGATAGAACAGCGTTTGCAACAGCCAGATGACGGCATAGAGCAGAGGACGGTCTGTCGTAAAAATAAGAATCGCGTTGAGAGGGAGCAGCAGGAATAACAGGACGGGCGTAAGCGACCACCTCAGTACGCGGTGGGAAATGTATTGAAAGCTGAATACGCCGTAGCGGAACGGGTTGAGCAACGCACGCAGACGCCGGACGGACTGCAGGCCGCCGGCAGCGATGCGCACTTTGCGCTTTTCTTCTTCGCGCATGTCCGCCGAACCGTTTTCCACGGCGTAGGCGTCGGCGCAATAGGCAATGGTATATCCACGCATCACGATGCGCAGAGAGAGGATGAAATCGTCCAGTAATGTGTCCGCAGGCATCTCCTCGAACAGCTCGCGACGGATGGCAAACAGCTCTCCGGCTGCTCCTACGGCCGAGTAGAGGCGGGAGTCGAGCTTCTTGAGGGCGGATTCGTATTTCCAGTAAAGACCTTCGCCGCCGGATGCGGCATTGTCTTCGGCCTGTACGGCGATGCGCTTTTCTCCGGCTACGCAGCCCGTTTCGGGATTGGCGAATGCGTGTACAATCTTACGCAGCGCTTCACGGTTGAGGTGCGTATTGGCGTCGGTGAATACGACAATCGGCGTGGTGACGAAGTGAATGCCACGGTTCAGAGCGGCGGTCTTGCCCTGTCTTTGGGGCTGATGAAGCACGGTGGCCTGCGGCCAGCGCGAAAGACGCTCGTTGGTACGGTCGTTGCTGCCGTCCGTAACCCAAAGGATGTGCAGCTTGTCTGCCGGATAGTCCAGCGCAAGGCAGTTGCGCATCTTGTCGTCTATGACATCTTCTTCGTTGTAGGCGGCGATGAACAGGGTCAGTTCGGGAAGCCGGCTGTCTTCCGGCAGGGGCGGGATGACTGTTTTGCGAAAACATTCCTTTAGTCTGACCAGAACGTAAAGGAGCATTCCATAACCTATATACGTATAGAATACAATGAATAAACTTATCCAAAAGATAATTTCGCAAGTCTTCATCTGTATCAGATTCTTATATTTCTATTTCGGGAGCTTGGGGATTAACGCCCAAAATTATGGATAATCTTTTGGCGGTGCAAGGAAAAAGGAGAATTTATTAGTGGTTAGTTAGGGCGGATGATTGGCATTTAGTGTTTAAAACGCTTCTGTCATGTTGAAGTAGAACAGCGTTTGTTTGTTTACCGTATTCTTGCCTAAGTCCAGACGAACGTTCATACGGGGCTGAACTTCGATGCGCAGACCTACGCCGTAGTTGGGCAGTACACCTTCTATCTTGCCCATGGTAGGACCCATGAAGCCGCATCCCGTCCAGGCTACGAAGCCGATGTGGTGCAGCAGGCGTTTCATCCAGTTGCCGCGGTCGGTGTTTATCATCTGGCGGTATTCGGCCATGACGACGTGCGAGGATTTATCACGATATTGTCCCATGTAGTAGCCGCGCAGGTCGAAAGGGGTACCGGTCAGCGAATACTGGGTGAGGGGGACATTGCCGAATACGTTCTTGCTTTGCGCGGTCCAGGCGAATACCTTGCGGTGGCCTACGGACTTGTATTGGCGGTAGTCCAGTTCCAGACGGTAGAAATTGTTGTCGCTGCCGAACGCCTTGCTGTACATCATGCCCCGGAAGTCCAGATACACGCCCTTGTAGGCATTGGCGGGGATATCGCGGCTGTCGTAGGTCAAGAGGAAGCCGAGGCCGGAGTTGAAGTTCTTGTAACCGTTGGCTGTACCGCCGGCTGCCATGTAGTCGGGCTCTTCGATGAGATGTTTGGCGGGGTCGGTTATCTTGTCGTAGTTGATGTCTACCTGCGGACCGGCGAAGACGTTGCTTTCTCCCAGACGGAACAGGAACCACGGGTTGATTTGTATGCCGCTGTAACGGTATTTGCTGGTACTGTCGCTGCGGACATAATTCTTGTTGGTACTGTAACCGATGCCGTAGAAGTTGTCTTCCGTATTCTTGTAGACGAACTTTCCGAAGATACGGAAACGGTCGCCTTTAAAGAAAAGCTGCGGCTTTACCATCAGATTGACGCCGCCTTTAAACATATAGGCTATGGACATGGGCAGCACCGAACGCAACTGTGTGGTATCGCCGGGGTTCATGCGGAAAGTCATCAGCGCGCTTCCGCCTACCAGCGCGCCGAAATCGGGCGTATAGCTGGGACCGCCTAATATGTTATAATGGAAATTTCTGCGAGCCACCCTTTGTTTGCGCAATTCCTTTTTGGTCAGTGCGGGAGTAGTGTCGTTGGTAGCTGTAACGGTCTGCTCTTGTGCTGAAACAGTCGTCAGTATCAATATCAGAGTAAATATACCCAGTATGTATCTTTTCATATCGTACGAATGTGGCTGCAAAGAAAACTATTTTATTTGAATTGGTTTTGAGCGGAATAGATAATAAATCTAAAGAGGGCACTAAAATTATCAAAAAAGACATTACATTTGCTTTCCATTCCATGGTGAGGCAGTTTTTTCGGCCTGTCTTCATTATCGGATAACCTGCATGACAACTATTTGAAATAAACAAACATATATCTGAAATGAACAAACGTATTTTATCCGTAATTGTTTTCAGCGCCGCGCTGCTGTCGGTGCAGGCGCAGGACGGCAAGGGCGGGATAAGCCCCGCCATGCTCGGCCGGATTCAACAGAGTTATCGAGGCACGCCTTCCGACAAGGCGCTGCGTAATGCCATTGGCAATAACGACATCCGCAAACTGGCGCTCAACCAGGAGAATATGCAGGACATGGACACCCATTTCTCCATCAAGGTGGACTCCAAAGGCATCACCGATCAAAAGTCTTCCGGCCGTTGCTGGCTCTTTACAGGGCTGAACGTAATGCGTGCCAAGACTCTTGCACGCTATGGCTTTCAGTCGTTTGAGTTCTCGGAGATATATCCTTTCTTTTGGGACCAGTTGGAGAAGTCTAATCTGTTTCTGCAAGGTATCATCGACACCGCCAAAAGTCCGTTGGAAGACCCGACCGTGGAATGGCTTCTGAAACATCCGTTGAGCGATGGCGGTACATTCACCGGAGTGGCGGACATCGTTTCCAAGTATGGCCTTGTGCCCAAGAGTGCCATGCCGGAAACGAACAGCAGCGAGAATACCGCCCGTATGGCCGCTCTCATCTCTTTAAAACTGAAGGAGTACGCCCTTCAACTCCGTGACCTTGCCGCCAAAGGCGCTACGCCTGCCGCCCTGGAGAAAGAGAAAGCCGCCATGCTCGGTACCGTCTACCGTATGCTGGTGCTGAACTTGGGTGTTCCGCCTACGGAATTCGACTACGTGCGTACCGATGCCAAAGGCAACCCGGTAGAAACGGAACATCACACCCCGATGTCTTTCCTTGACAAATACGGTGACAAACAATTGCTCACCAACTACGTAATGCTGATGAACGACCCCAGCCGGGAGTATTACAAATGTTATGAAATAGACTACGACCGCCACCGCTACGACGGCAGGAACTGGACTTACGTCAACCTGCCCGTAGAGGACATCAAGCAAATGGCTGTCGCCTCGCTGAAAGACAGTACCATGATGTATTTCTCCTGCGATGTCGGTAAGTTCCTGAATTCGGAACGCGGCTTGCTCGATGTGAAAAACTATGACTACGAGTCGCTCATGGGCACTACCTTCGGAATGAATAAGAAACAACGCATCCAAACCTTCTCCAGCGGCTCTTCCCACGCCATGACGCTCATGGCGGTAGACTTGGACAAAAACGGAAAACCCGTCAAGTGGATGGTTGAAAACAGTTGGGGCGCTGACAGCGGCTACAAAGGCCATCTTATCATGACGGACGACTGGTTCGACGAATATATGTTCCGTCTGGTCGTAGAAACCAAATACGTCCCCGTCAAGATAATGGAGCTCTTCAAACAGAAACCCGTCCGCCTGCCTGCATGGGACCCTATGTTCGCCGAAGAGAAAGAAATAGGGGGTAGTGATTAGTGATTAGTGATGAGCGATTAGTGATTAGTGATGAGTGATTAGTGGTTAGCGATTAGTGATGAGTGATTAGGGGGTAGTAATGGGGGATGGGTACCCTGTGAAGTTATAGCGCAGCCCACTAATCACTCATCACTAACCGCTCATCACTCTCCTCGTGTTCGTTAACGAAAGGAATTACGGAAATTTCTCCGTAATTCCTTTCTTTTTTGCTCTTTATTCACATTCTTTTTTGCTACTTTTGCGGGCAAATTAATGAAACCATTATTTTATATAAACGCATGGCAAATGTAATTAAGTTACGCAAAGGCCTTGACATTAACCTGAAAGGTAAAGCTGCCGAAGAGTTCATGTCTGTGAAAGAGCCGGGATTCTACTCGTTGGTTCCCGATGATTTTACAGGTATCACTCCGAAAGTGGTGGTGAAAGAGCAGGAGTATGTAATGGCCGGGGGACCCTTGTTTATCGACAAGAATCATCCTGAATTGAAATTTGTTTCGCCCGTAAGCGGCGTAGTGACGAGCGTGGAACGCGGTGCACGTCGTAAGGTGCTGAACATCGTGGTAGAGGCTGCCGCCGAGCAGGACTACGAGGAATTCGGCAAGATGGATCCGTCCAAGATGAGCGCGCAGGAAGTAAAGGACGCATTACTGCAAGCCGGTATGTTCGCTTTCATCCGCCAACGTCCGTACGATGTAATCGCCGACCCGACGGTAGCTCCGAAAGCTATCTTTATTTCAGCTTTCGACAGCAATCCGCTGGCTCCCGACTTCGAATTCGTTTTGAAAGGCGAAGAAGCAAACTTCCAGACAGGACTTGACGCTTTGTCCCGAATGGCAAAGACGTATCTGAACATCAGTGTAAAACAAAAAGCCGCCGCGCTCGTGCAGGCAAAGAACGTTACCGTTACCGCATTCGACGGACCCAATCCGGCAGGTAACGTAGGTGTGCAAATCAACCACATCTCGCCCGTAGTGAAAGGTGAGACGGTATGGACTATCGGCGCGGAAGCCGTACTCTTTATCGGCCGTTTGATGAACACCGGTCGCGTAGACCTCACCCGCACCGTAGCCGTAACAGGCAGTGAAGTGCTGAAACCCGCTTATTGCAAGCTGCAGGTGGGAGCATTGCTGACCAACGTCTTCAAGGGCAACGTAACCACCGATAAAGACCTGCGCTACATCAGCGGTAATGTGCTGACGGGCAAGAAGGTTTCTCCCAACGGCTTCCTCGGCGCTTTCGACAGCCAGCTGACCGTAATTCCCGAAGGAGATGAAATCCACGAAATGCTGGGTTGGATTATGCCGCGTTTCAATCAGTTCAGTGTCAACCGCTCTTATTTCAGCTGGTTGATGGGCAAGAAAGAATATGTAATCGACGCCCGTATCAAGGGTGGCGAACGCCATATGATTATGTCGGGCGAATACGACCGCGTGTTCCCCATGGACATCTTCCCCGAATATCTGTTGAAGGCCATCATTGCAGGAGACATCGACCGCATGGAAGCTTTGGGCATCTACGAAGTAGCTCCCGAAGACTTCGCGCTCTGCGAATTCGTATGCTCCTCCAAAGTAGAGGTTCAACGTATCGTTCGTGCCGGACTTGACATGCTTCGTGCCGAAATGGCGTAATTGAATTAAGAATTAAAAATTAAGAATAAAAAATGATAGTTGAAACATTGCGATATAACCTGCCAAGTGTATACGGTGCAGCCTATTTCTCAATTTTCAATTCTCAATTATCAATTTAATAAATGAAAGCGTTAAGAAATTATCTCGACAAGATAAAGCCGAACTTTGAAGAGGGCGGCAAATTCCACGCATTTCGTTCGGTGTTCGACGGCTTCGAGACATTCTTGTTCGTGCCCAACGCCACTGCGAAATCGGGAACGCATATTCACGACTCCATTGACAGCAAACGCATCATGTCGATGGTGGTTATTGCGTTGATACCGGCGCTGTTGTTCGGTATGTATAACGTAGGTTACCAGCATTTCCACGCTACCGGCGCTACCGGCAGCTTTATTGAAATGTTCGCTTACGGTTTCCTGGCAGTATTGCCTAAAATCATTGTGTCTTATGTAGTGGGTCTGGGCATTGAGTTCGTTGTGGCTCAGTGGAAGAAGGAAGAAATTCAGGAAGGTTTCCTGGTTTCGGGTATCTTGATTCCGATGATTGTGCCGGTAGACTGTCCGCTGTGGATTCTGGCGGTAGCCACCGCGTTCTCTGTAATCTTCGCCAAGGAAGTATTCGGCGGTACGGGTATGAACGTGTTCAACGTCGCCCTGATTACACGCGCCTTCCTGTTCTTCGCCTATCCTACGAAGATGTCCGGTGATGCCGTTTGGGTATCGGGCGACAGTATCTTCGGTTTGGGACAGACGGTAGACGGACTCACCGTTGCCACTCCGCTGGGAGCTGCCGCTACTGCGGGGGCTTATCCGGAGTTCTCGTGGGACATGGTGACCGGCCTCATTCCGGGCTCTATCGGCGAAACCAGCGTTATTGCCATCGCCCTCGGCGCTATCCTGCTGTTGTGGACAGGCATCGCAAGCTGGAAAACCATGTTCTCCGTATTTGTGGGCGGTGCATTCATGGGATGGGTGTTCAACACTATCGGTCCGGACACCGCAATGGCTCAGATGCCGTGGTACGAACATCTCGTATTGGGCGGTTTCTGCTTCGGTGCCGTGTTTATGGCTACCGACCCCGTAACTTCGGCCCGTACGGAAACTGGTAAGTATATCTTCGGATTCCTCATCGGTGCGATGGCCATCATTATCCGTGTGCTGAACCCCGGTTATCCCGAAGGCATGATGCTTGCCATCCTGCTGATGAATATCTTCGCTCCGCTGATTGACTACTGTGTGGTACAGGGCAATATCAGCCGTCGCGAGAAACGTGCAACCGCTAAGTCTAACAATTAAAATACCGGAAAAAGAAATGAATACCAATAGTAATAGTTATACTATCATTTATGCTTCGGTAATGGTTGTTATCGTTGCATTCCTGCTGGCATTCGTAAGCTCTTCTCTGCGTGCCACCCAGAACAAGAACGTAGAGCTGGACACGAAGAAGCAGATTCTTGCCGCCCTCAACATCAAGGATGTGAAGGATGCCGACGCAGAATATAATAAGTACATCAAAGGCGATATGCTGATGAACGAGGACGGTACGCTGACCGAGAACACCGACGCATTTGCCACCGCTTACGAAAAGGAAGCCAAGGAAAACCACCGTCTGCACGTATTTGTTGCCGAAGTGGACGGAGAGACCAAATATGTATTCCCTGTTTACGGCGCAGGTCTTTGGGGCGCTATCTGGGGCTATGTCGCCCTGAACAGCGACAAGGACACCGTTTACGGCGTTTACTTCTCTCATGCCAGCGAAACTCCGGGTCTGGGTGCTGAAATCGCGACCGCTCAGTTCCAGGCAGAGTTCAACGGCAAGAAGACACTGGAGAACGGCGAAATCGCCCTCGGCGTTGTGAAGAACGGAAAAGTAGAGAAACCTGACTATCAGGTGGACGGTATCTCAGGCGGTACTATCACCTCCGTAGGTGTGGATGCCATGCTGAAAACCTGTCTGAACAGCTACAAGAACTTTTTAACTAATAATAATGAGGAGAAATAAGAATATGGGAGCATTGTTTTCAAAAAAGAATAAAGAAGTATTCTCCACTCCGCTCGGACTGAACAACCCCGTTACCGTACAGGTGCTGGGTATCTGCTCTGCCTTGGCCGTTACCGCCAAGCTGGAACCGGCTATCGTGATGGGACTTTCCGTAACGGTGATTACGGCATTCTCCAACGTAGTGATTTCATTGCTGCGCAAGACTATTCCCAACCGCATCCGCATCATCGTTCAGTTGGTAGTAGTTGCGGCGTTGGTAACTATTGTAAGTGAGATTCTGAAGGCTTTTGCCTACGATGTAAGCGTACAGCTTTCCGTATACGTAGGTCTGATTATCACAAACTGTATCCTCATGGGACGTTTGGAAGCGTTTGCCATGCAGAACGGTCCGTGGGAGTCCTTCCTCGACGGTGTGGGCAATGGTTTGGGATATGCCAAGATTCTGGTTATCGTGGCTTTCTTCCGCGAGTTGCTGGGCTCGGGTACGTTGCTCGGGTTCAACATCCTTAACTACGAGCCTTTGCAGAAGATAGGTTATGTGAACAACGGCTTGATGCTGATGCCGCCTATGGCGCTGATTCTCTGCGCCTGCATCATCTGGTATCAACGTGCACGTCATAAAGAATTGCAGGAAAAGTAATATAAATGAAGAATGATGAATGAAGAGTGAAGAACGGGGCGGTGCTGTGGCGCTGTTATGTAGATTCTTGATTCTTAATTCTTAGTTCTTAATTAAAGGAATTATGGAACATTTATTAAGTTTATTCGTCCGCTCCATTTTTGTGGACAATATGATATTTGCGTTCTTCCTCGGTATGTGCTCTTATCTGGCCGTATCAAAGAATGTAAAGACTGCCGTAGGACTGGGTATCGCCGTAACCTTTGTGTTGGTGGTGACACTTCCGGTCAACTATTTGTTGCAAACTAAGGTGCTGGCTGCCAATGCAATCGTTGAAGGCGTTGACCTCAGCTTCCTGAGTTTTATTCTTTTCATTGCCGTTATCGCCGGTATCGTTCAGTTGGTGGAAATGGTCGTGGAGCGTTTCAGCCCCTCGCTGTATGCTTCACTGGGTATCTTCCTGCCGCTGATTGCCGTAAACTGCGCCATTATGGGTGCGTCGCTCTTCATGCAGCAACGTATCAACGTGGGTGAGAGCGATCCGAAATACATCGGTGACGTTTGGGATTCCATCTCTTACGCATTGGGTTCGGGTATCGGCTGGTTGCTGGCTATTGTCGGTCTGGCCGCCATCCGCGAGAAAATGGCCTACTCTGACGTGCCTGCTCCGCTGAAAGGCTTGGGCATCACTTTCATCACAGTAGGTTTGATGGCAATGGCATTCATGTGTTTCTCTGGTTTGAACATCTAAAAGAAAGGAATAAGACAATGGATATGAATTTAATATTAGCGAGCATTGGAGTATTCCTTGTGGTTATTCTGTTGCTTGTGGTTATTCTGTTGGTAGCCAAGCAATTCTTGCTGCCGTCAGGTAATGTAAAACTGACTATCAACGGCGACAAGGAGCTGGAAGTGGCTTCCGGTTCGACGTTGCTGAATACGCTGTCTGTAAACGGCGTGTTCCTTTCCTCTGCTTGCGGTGGTAAGGGCTCATGCGGACAGTGCAAATGCCAGGTTGTAGAAGGCGGCGGTGAGATTCTGCCTTCCGAAATACCTCACTTCAGCCGTAAGCAAGTCCAGGACCATTGGCGTCTGGGTTGTCAGGTAAAGGTGAAAGGCGACATGGGAATTAAAATCGACGAGTCCGTACTCGGCGTAAAAGAGTGGGAGTGCGAGGTTATCTCCAACAAGAACGTGGCTACGTTCATCAAGGAGTTTATCGTTGCGTTGCCTAAGGGCGAACACATGGACTTCATCCCCGGTTCTTATGCGCAGATTAAGATTCCTAAATTCTCTATGGATTATGACAAGGACATCGACAAGTCTCTTATCGGTGAAGAGTATCTGCCTGCATGGGAGAAATTCGGTCTGCTGGGCTTGAAGTGCCGTAACGACGAAGAGACCATCCGTGCCTACTCCATGGCGAACTACCCCGCAGAGGGCGACCGCATCATGCTGACGGTACGTATCGCTACTCCGCCGTTCAAGCCGAAAGACCAGGGTCCGGGCTTTATGGATGTAATGCCGGGTATCGCTTCATCTTATATCTTCACCTTGAAACCGGGTGACAAGGTAATCATGAGCGGTCCTTACGGAGACTTCCACCCGATTTTCGATTCCAAGAAGGAAATGATGTGGATTGGCGGTGGTGCCGGTATGGCTCCGTTGCGTGCGCAGATTATGCACCTCACGAAGACATTGCATACCACGGACCGCGTGATGAACTATTTCTACGGTGCACGTGCGCTGAACGAGGTGTTCTACCTGGAAGACTTCCTGCAGATAGAAAAGGATTTCCCCAACTTCAAGTTCCACCTTGCGCTGGACCGTCCGGATCCGGCAGCCGATGCGGCGGGCGTGAAGTATACTCCGGGCTTCGTTCACAACGTAATCTACGAGACTTACTTGAAAGACCACGAAGCTCCCGAAGATATCGAATACTACATGTGCGGTCCCGGCCCGATGTCCAAAGCCGTTGAGAAGATGCTCGACGACCTCGGCGTTCCGGCTCAGAACTTGATGTTCGATAACTTCGGCGGATAAGACGATACGTTGTTAAGACACATACAGGTAAAATAGTGAAGAAACTCCGGCAGGGCTGCGGCTCTTGCCGGAGTTTTTTTATAACCAAGTAGCGGGGCACTTCGGAAGAAATGACTATCTTTGCTTTATCGTAATCTAAAAACAGTGGACGGTATGAGCAATAAAATATATCCTATCGGAATACAGAACTTTGAGAAAATCCGCAAAGACGGATATTTCTACATCGATAAAACCGCCTGGGTTTATCAGTTGGCTAAGACAGGCAGCTACTATTTCCTCAGCCGTCCGCGTCGCTTCGGTAAAAGTCTTCTGATTTCCACCTTAGAGGCCTACTTTCAGGGGAAAAAGGAATTGTTCAAAGGATTGGCCATCGAGAAACTGGAGAAAGACTGGATACGGTATCCGATATTTCATTTGGATTTAAATATTGGTAAATATGATACTCCTGATAGTTTGGACAAAATATTGAACGACCATTTGGAACAATGGGAATCACAATATGGTACTCGTCCGTCCGAAGTAACTTTTTCTTTGCGTTTTGCCGGAATCATTAAGCGTGCTTGCCAACAGACAGGTCAGCGTGCAGTCATTCTTGTGGATGAATACGACAAACCGATGCTCCAGGCCATCGGCAACGAGGAACTGCAAAAGGAATACCGAAATACGCTGAAACCTTTCTACGGCGTACTGAAAACCATGGACGGTTGTATCAAATTGGCTTTCCTTACCGGGGTCACCAAGTTTGGCAAGGTCAGCGTATTCAGTGACTTGAATAATCTGGATGATATTTCCATGCAGGAAATGTATGTCGGACTTTGCGGAGTGACCGAGCAGGAAATCCACGATAATCTTGAAGAAGAACTGCACGAATTGGCGGATGCGCAGAAAATGACCTATGAGGAAGCCTGCGCCGAGTTGAAGCGGAGATATGATGGTTATCATTTTGTAGAGAACACTGAAGGGGTCTATAATCCTTTCAGCCTGCTGAATACTTTTAAATATAAAAAGTTCGGCAGTTACTGGTTCGAGACGGGTACGCCTACTTACTTGATAGAACTGTTGAAACGCTATCACTATGACTTGGAACACATGGCGCACGCCGAAACGTATGCCGATGTACTGAACAGTATTTATGGGGATGAAGAGCCGTTGCCTGTAATTTTCCAGAGTGGTTATCTCACGATAAAAGGGTATGATGAAGAGTTTGGCATTTACCGTCTCGGTTTTCCGAACCGTGAGGTGGAAGAGGGATTTATCAAGTTCCTTATTCCTTATTATACACGCTTCAATAAGATTGAAGCGCCGTTTGAGATACAAAGATTTGTGCAGGAGATACGTGCGGGTGAGCCCGACGCTTTCTTCCGCCGCCTGCAAAGTTTCTTTGCAGATACGCCTTACGAGCTGGTGAAGGATTTGGAGCTGCATTATCAGAATGTGCTTTTCATCGTCTTTAAGCTGGTAGGTTTTTATGTGAAAGCGGAATATCACACTTCGCAGGGCAGAATAGATTTGGTGCTGCAAACCGACAAGTATATTTATGTAATGGAATTCAAACTGAATGGCACGGCGGAAGAGGCTTTGCGGCAAATCAATGATAAACGGTATGCGTTGCCTTTTGCTGCGGATAGTCGTAAAGTGTTTAAGATAGGAGTGAACTTCAGCAATGTTACGCGTAATATTGAACGCTGGGTGGTAGAGGAACTTTAGCGGAAACCATTCCTTCTGATATTTGATGTATATCAAATGGAATTATCAAGCGCATCAAACGATATTATCAAGCATATCAAACGGAATTATCATCATAGAAAAAGATATTATCATCTTGACAAAAACATACTGTCTGTTTAAGGTAAACGCATTATCTGTTTGGGTGTAACAGATAATGCGTTTACCTTAAACAGATGGTGCGTTTTCTACAAGAAAGTATTTGTTTATACTTCCCTCTCACTTTTTATTTCTTTCTTTGCTCATGGGAAACAGCAAATGTGCATTTCGCTCGCTATCTCTCATGAACAGGACAGTGGAAGGTGAAGACAAATGTTATTAAACTAAAGATAGTAAGAACTAACTCTTGAAGAAAGCAAAATAAAAAGTAGAGAATTCAGTCTCTCGTAACAAAAAACTGTTTATCTTTGCGACAGTCCCGTTGGGTGCAATGGAACTGTTATTTTTTTTAGAGGCGTTATTGAAATTATCTTCTAACATCAAACTTCGCAACTTTGAAATGCACTTGAAGATGATAACAACAACGCTCACGTCTGTGTTATATACCTACTTTTCCGCCAGAGTATATCGGGTGCAAGTATCTATATACAAAACGACGTGAGTGGCTGTTGTTTATCCAAGTGCAAGGCAATGCGAAGGCCTGATGTTAGGGTAAACAGATACAGCAACTCACGTTTTTTGTATGTTTAACTTAATAATATGGCACATGACGAAAAGAAAACGCATCTCCATTTGTATCCTGATGAAATTACTGGCAGCATCATCGGCACGACTATCTGCCGTATTACCGATAACGCTACTTGTCGTACTTCTATCATTTTCACCTTACACTGTAATGCAGGCGGTTGAAAGAGATAGCCTGTACACATTTCAGTTCGTTCCTAAACAAGGAATGCTTTACATTTCTTACAAGAAAAACAGTGTGGAACTGGAAAGGTTGTTACTTCTGATACGACAGCATCGAAAAGATATTCTTACCGGGAATATCCCTGTATTTATCAGTGGCTTCTGTCAATCTGCACCTATCGATAAAAAGAACCGGAATCTTGTACGTGAACGCAGTAATCGGGTAAAAGCGGAAATGATACTGCGTAGCGGACTGCGTGAAGATTGTTTCCGTACTACAAATTCTACGAGTGCAAGTGAAGAAGCAAGTGATGTAGTGTTTGTACGCATTACGTTGCCGGAAGATAAAACTACTTCTGATACACAGATGATAGGAGAAGAGATTCTTCGTTCTGCTCTGAAGGACAATACGGCAGGGAATAAAGACTGTAATCCTAAAGAAGAGCTTTATACTTCCGAAGTAACCCTTTACGAAACCAATCCTTCCTCTGCCGACTGTCATTCGGAGCGAAGCGAAGAATCTCCTCTTTCCGCATCCGCAAATGTATCCGATTCAAGAGTACCCTCTTCTTTTCGAGGTTGGACTCTCGGCCTAAACGTCGGTATCCCTTTCTTTTGGGGTGATATGCTTTCCATGTCTGCCGATAAAACCTACATAGGTATATCCGCAGGCCTGCAAATCGATTACCGTTTCTCCGATTTTCTTGGAGCCAACCTTTCAGCCGACTATGCACAAGGCAAGACAGGTGCGCGGAGTTATGCGCGGGACTATCAACTGTCTCCTTCCGGTATGACGATTTACTCTGACGGAACCGCTGTCTCCCAACCTTACAAAGAACTTTATTCTAAAATATCCGTAGTGAATGTAGGTTTAGGCTTGGATATATATTTCAATCGTTTCCTTGGTACTCATGCCCTGTACAACCGCTTCCAAACAGTGCTGACTCCTACCGTTTATGGGCAATTCTTCAAAGCCGATATATGTGATAAGGTGAACGACACCCGATTCTCCGATGGAACTACCCGGCCGAGAACGTTGTCTATCGGTTTGGGCGGAGCCGTGAGTTTCCGCTATCGTATCGCTTCCGCTTGGGGCCTGCAACTAAAGAACAACTTACTGTGGATGACCGATAATAAATTCGATGGCATCACTACACCTTACGGACATACACGCCATAACATACTGTGGTTACCCCAATTCGGCGTACTTTGGACTTTGAAATGATGGAAACCGTTCATTTGATTCCTCTATTATGAAAACTCATATTAAATTAAAACTTACACTTATGAAGAAGATTTTATTCCTGTTGCTTGCCGCGACATTCGCTTTATGCAGTTGCACCAAGCAAGACCTTGATGAAATACGTGCCGAACAAGCAGGTCTTGACGCCCGCCTTTCCACCCTGGAAGAGTGGCAAAGGACAATAAACGGACAAATCACGAGCCTGCAAAATATTTTCTCCGCTCTTGAGGATAATGACTACGTGACGAGCGTCGGCGAATTGGCCGACGGAACCGGCTACGTGATAAACTTCGTGAAAAGCGGAGCCATAACCATAAAGAACGGCGTCAAAGGCGAGACAGGCGCTACCGGAATACCGGGTAATACACCTAATATCGGTGTCAAAGAAGATAGCGGCGTTTATTACTGGACACTTGACGGTGACTATATAAAAGATGGCAACGGTAATCCTCTGCGTGTCACAGGTGAACAAGGAAAACCGGGAGATGCGGGAGCAAAAGGCGATGATGCCGTTGCTCCGCAAGTTCGGATTAGTACGGATAATAATGAATGGGAAATTTCCACCGACAACGGCGATAACTGGACATCCACGGGGGTAAAGGCTGCGGGTAAAGACGGTATGAACGGTACTAATGGCACTTCCTGCTCTATCAAGGTTGATGATAGCGGCGACCCGATCATTGTTACCATAACCAATACCGATGCCGAGGGAAAAGATACCGATACGGAAATCGCACTTCCCCTTTACAGAGTTTTTTACATCGGAGATGATGCGAAAGCAGTACGGAATGATGCACTGGTTATTACCCGTAACGTAACGGATATTCCTCTTGTTCTTCCCGATGCTTTCTCGAGGAACGATTATACCGCCATTATGGCTCAAATCATTGGTAAGGATGCGAATACGGATATTCAGACTTGTGTTGCTGCAGGTTCTTGGCAAGTCACTGTAACAAAGCCGACCTTCAATGTTGACGGAAGTTACAAAAAGGACGCTAAAGTAACCGTAACCATGCCCGTAGGTATAGGAGAGAACGAGAGCGCTCTTATAGAAGTGACTCTCGTAGGCAAAGACGGTAGTAAGACTGTTTCCACTCGTGCCTTGACTGTTCCCAAATCGGGTGATTACTATTACAGCGACGGTTCTGTTTCAAGTCAAATCATCAGCGATAATCCCGATAAAACCCCTGTCGGAATCGTCTTTTATGTAGGTGATGTCGTGGCAAAAGACAGCCATTTGAAGGAAATATTAGGTGGCGGTAACGCTGATAATTATAAGTCGGATGATATCCACGGTTTGGTGGTTGCCTTGAAAGATGCGGGCAGCCTCACTTATTGGCAACGCAACTATACTCCGACCGCTATAGGTACTACCGGCGGGAGTGACATATGCGGTTATAGCAATACATTGAAAATGAAAGAGTGGAATGAAGACGGTAGTCATAGCGGTAATCTCATAGAAGCCTATAGGCAATTGGCCGGGTATGCCGCCATCAATTCAGTTCCCGCCGGTAGCAGCGGTTGGTATTTTCCTTCCATTCGTGAACTTTCTACCCTTTGTTCGGGGTGGCAAAATGTTTGGGTGGATTCCGGTACGTATGGCGGTACAGACACATCCGGCAGTAATATCGATATTGTCAATGAAAAACTATCCGCCTTGTCTGCATCGGGTGTAGATGCCGCAAAAATTACAGGTACAGTCTACTGGTCTTCCTCGGTATATCAGTATAATGAGAAAATTGCCCTTACGGTCTATATGATTAGCGGTAATGTGAACATGGACCGTAAAGATCTTGTTTCCCATCCGATACGTGCCGTTCTGGCTTTTTAGCACGGGTAATGAACATGAACCGATGACAGGCAGAAACTGTCCGGCGGAGAGCGTTGAAGAAACATTATAAACCCATTGCCCGTTTTCCGCTAATCTTTTGTTATCTTTGCTCCACTAAATAAAAGAATTTTATGGAACAATCTGATATACTTCGTAACTTACGGATAGAACAGCTCACTCCGATGCAAGAGTCTGCGCAGGATGCCTATCAATCGGACAAAGACCTCGTCCTGCTGTCGCCCACGGGTTCGGGTAAGACACTGGCATTCTTACTGCCGCTGGTACAGTCGCTCAAAGCGGAAATACAAGGCGTCCAGGCGGTGGTGCTTGTCCCTTCGCGCGAACTTGCCTTGCAGATAGAAACAGTTTTTAAGTCGATGAGTACGCCCTTTAAGGCAATGAGTTGCTACGGCGGACGTCCGGCAATGGAAGAGCACCGCACGATGAGAGGCGTTAATCCTGCCGTTATCATCGGTACGCCCGGTCGTATGAACGATCACTTGCGGAAGCGAAACTTTGATACCCGTTTCGTCACTGCGCTGGTAATAGACGAGTTCGATAAATGCCTTGAATTCGGTTTCCATGACGAAATGGCAGAGGTTATCGGGCAGTTGCCCGCCTTGAAGAAGCGCGTGCTGCTTTCGGCTACGGATGCCGAGGAAATTCCGCAATTTGCGGGAGTAGGGGGTGAAGCATCCGGTAACGCTGCATCATCGTCACAGGTCATTAAGTTGAACTTCCTTCCGGAAGAAGTCGTTTCCGAACGTCTGAATTTACAGAAAGTAATCTCACCCGAGAAAGATAAGCTGGAAACGCTGTACCGCCTGCTTTGTACGCTTGGCGACCATTCTACACTGGTGTTCGTAAACTACCGCGAAAGCGTGGAGCGTGTGGTTTCCTACCTGAAATCGAAGAAATTCCCTTGCGACGCTTTTCATGGCGGTATGGAACAGGACGACCGGGAACGGGCGCTTTACAAGTTCCGTAACGGCAGTTGCCCCGTTCTGGTATCTACCGACCTTGCCGCACGCGGATTGGACATTCCGGGTATCGACAATGTCGTGCACTACCACATACCCGTCAACGAAGAAGCCTTTACACATCGTAACGGACGTACGGCACGTTGGGAAGCGCATGGCTCGTCTTTCATTCTTCTCCATGCGGAAGAACGCCTTCCCGATTATATCCCGGAAGACATCCCCGTATTCGGGCTGCCGGAGCAGACGCCGAAACCGGCCAAACCTCGCTGGACTACCTTATATATAGGTAAAGGCAAGAAAGACAAACTGAACAAGGTGGATATCGTGGGCTTTCTATATAAGAAAGGCGGGCTGGTGCGCGAGGATGTGGGACAGGTAGACGTAAAGGAGCACTACGCTTTTGTGGCGGTTCGTCGCGGCAAGGTGAAGCAACTGCTCACGCTGTTGCGCGGAGAAAAGATAAAAGGCATGAAAACGCTGATAGAAGAAGCCCGGTAGCTTCATGTTATGAAGCATGTCCGGTGATGTTATTAAGCATAGGAGAATAGTTTGTTTCTAATAATTATGCACTTTCTTTTCGGTTTTAATTCTTAGTAGAAAGTTATTTCCGTTTCTATCTTTCAGTTTACCTTTTAATAGCTTTTTTGGTAAGTATACATAACAGATTGGTGTATATTTCTTGTATATACCAATAAAAAGTAAGGTAAATATGCTTTAAAGAAGGATTTTTATAAGGAAAGATTTGCAATACAGAAATAATTCCGTAATTTCGCCATGTCGTAAGACACAAAATGAACGAAATTGTATAACCAAAACAAACTTCAAATGAAAAAGCATAATTTCAATGCAGGACCTTCCATTCTTCCGCGTGAGGTGATAGAGGATACAGCGAAGGCTATTTTAGATTTCAATGGATCCGGTCTCTCTCTTATGGAGATTAGCCACCGTGCTAAAGACTTCCAGCCCGTAGTGGACGAAGCCGTAGCACTGTTCAAAGAACTACTTAACATTCCCGAAGGCTATTCGGTACTGTTCCTGGGTGGTGGTGCAAGTCTGGAATTCTGCATGGTACCTTTCAACTTCCTCGAAAAGAAAGCCGCTTACCTCAATACGGGTGTGTGGGCCAAGAAAGCTATGAAAGAGGCCAAAGGTTTTGGCGAGGTTGTAGAAGTTGCCTCTTCTGCTGAAGCCACTTATACTTATATTCCGAAAGATTACACGGTACCGGCCGATGCGGATTATTTCCATATCACTACCAACAATACTATCTATGGTACGGAATTGAAAGAAGACCTGGATGTAAATGTTCCTATGGTTGCCGATATGTCATCCGATATTTTCTCCCGTCCTATCGACGTGTCTAAATATATCTGTATTTACGGTGGCGCACAGAAGAATCTGGCTCCTTCGGGCGTGACATTCGTTATCGTGAAGAATGATGCGGTAGGTAAGGTGTCCCGTTACATCCCGACCATGCTGAACTATCAGACTCACATCGACGGCGGTTCAATGTTCAATACTCCTCCGGTTGTTCCTATTTATGCGGCATTGCAGACTTTGCGCTGGATAAAGGCTCAGGGTGGTGTGAAAGAAATGGAACGTCGTGCCATCGAGAAGGCTGATATGCTGTACGCCGAGATAGACCGCAACAAGATGTTCGTGGGTACCGCCGCCAAGGAAGACCGTTCTCGCATGAATATCTGCTTCGTAATGGCTCCCGAATACAAAGAGCTCGAAGCCGACTTCCTGAAATTCGCTACTGAAAAGGGTATGGTAGGTATCAAGGGACACCGTTCCGTAGGTGGCTTCCGTGCATCTTGCTACAACGCGATGCCGAAAGAAAGCGTACAGGCTTTGATAGACTGCATGCAGGAATTTGAGAAACTTCATTAACAATATTCGTTCACCACAGAGGGCGCAGAGTCCCGCAGAGATTGGATAAAAGGAGAACTCTGTGAAACTCTGTGCGACTTTGTGGTGAATCTTTTTTTAATACCATTAAATCATGAAAGTATTAGTTGCAACAGACAAACCGTTTGCAAAAGTTGCGGTAGACGGTATTCGCAAAGAGATTGAAGCGGCAGGTTATGAACTTGCTTTGCTGGAAAAATATGGCGATAAAGCAAAACTGCTGGATGCTGTGAAAGACGCCAACGCTATTATTATCCGCAGCGACATCATTGATGCCGAGGTTTTGGATGCCGCCAAAGAACTGAAAATTGTGGTACGCGCCGGTGCGGGCTATGACAATGTAGACTTGGCTGCCGCCACCGCCCACAACGTATGTGTCATGAACACTCCGGGACAGAACTCCAACGCCGTAGCCGAACTGGCTTTCGGACTTATGGTAATGGCTGTCCGCAATATGTACAACGGTACTTCCGGTACAGAACTGATGGGCAAGAAGCTGGGTATCCATGCTTACGGTAATGTCGGTCGTAATGTAGCCCGTATCGCCAAAGGTGTCGGTATGGAGATTTACGCATTCGACGCTTTCTGCCCGAAAGAAGTTATTGAGAAAGACGGTGTAAAGGCTGTGGCCTCTGCCGAGGAACTTTACTCTACTTGTGATGTCGTTTCCCTGCACATTCCCGCAACGGCGGAAACCAAGAATTCCATCAACTATGCTTTGGTGAACAAGATGCCGAAAGGCGGTTTGTTGGTGAATACCGCCCGCAAGGAAGTTATCAACGAAGCCGAACTGATTCAGCTTATGGAAGAACGCGCCGACTTGAAGTACATGACTGACATCATGCCCGCAGCCAACGAGACATTTGCCGCCAAGTTTGCCGGCCGTTATTTCTCCACACCGAAAAAGATGGGTGCGCAGACTGCCGAAGCCAATATCAATGCCGGTATTGCCGCTGCCAAGCAGATTGTAGGATTCCTGAAAGACGGTTGCGAGAAGTTCCGTGTAAATAAGTAAATAGATTAATAATCTGATAGCCATGGCTACAATTAAACCTTTTAAAGGCATTCGCCCGCCCCAAGACTTGGTAGAGCAAGTTGCATCCCGTCCTTACGATGTACTGAACTCCGCCGAAGCCCGTGAAGAAGCGGCAGGAAACGAAAAATCCTTGTATCATATCATTAAGCCCGAGATAGATTTTCCTGAGGGCACGGATGAGCATGATGAACGTGTTTACCGGAAAGCCGCCGACAACTTCCGAATGTTTCAGGACAAAGGCTGGCTGGTACAGGACGATAAGGAAAATTACTACGTATATGCCCAGACCATGAACGGCAAGACGCAATATGGTTTGGTGGTGGGCGCATACGTGCCCGATTATATGAATGGCGTCATTAAGAAGCATGAGCTTACCCGTCGCGATAAGGAAGAAGACCGCATGAAACATGTGCGTGTGAATAATGCCAACATCGAACCTGTATTCTTCGCCTATCCCGATAATGCCACGCTGGATGCTGTCATTGCCCGTTACACGGCTCAGAAACCTGTTTATGATTTTATTGCTCCGGGTGACGGCTTCGGTCATACATTCTGGATTATCGACAAACAGGAAGATATCGATGTCATAACCAAAGAGTTCGCCAAGATGCCCGCGCTCTATATCGCAGACGGACATCACCGTAGCGCGGCCGCTGCTCTGGTTGGCGCGGAGAAAGCCAAGCAAAATCCCAATCATCGCGGAGACGAGGAGTACAACTACTTCATGGCGGTTTGTTTCCCCGCCAATCAGTTGACTATCATCGACTATAATCGTGTGGTGAAAGATTTGAACGGTATGACGCTCGAACAATTCCTGGCTGCCGTAGGTAAGAACTTCACGGTGGAAGAGAAAGGAACGGAAATCTACAAACCGACAGGCTTGCATAACTTCTCCCTTTATCTGGAAGGCAAGTGGTATAGTCTTACTGCCAAGCCGGGCACTTACAACGATAACGATCCTATCGGTGTGCTGGATGTTACCATTTCATCCAATCTGATACTGGATGAAATCCTCGGTATCAAAGACCTCCGTTCCGACAAGCGCATTGACTTCGTAGGCGGTATCCGTGGTCTGGGCGAATTGAAGAAACGGGTGGATAGCGGCGAAATGAAAGTAGCTTTGGCTCTTTATCCCGTATCCATGAAACAATTGATGGATATCGCCGATACCGGTAATATCATGCCGCCCAAAACTACTTGGTTTGAACCGAAGCTACGTTCGGGACTGGTAATTCACAAACTAGACTAATCAGATATAATCTTGAAGAATGAATAGGAAACGGAGCATTGCATTACGCGATGCTCCGTTATTTTATTGGCCGTTTTCTTTCCTGTTATATAGAAAATACTGACCTTTGCCGAAAAGGCCGGATTATATTTATGAAGATATTAATACTCAACAGCAGTCCTCGCAGAAATGGCAACATCTCGAAGATGCTGGAAGCGATGAAACAGGAAATAGAATGTTGTAATGCCGAAGCGGTTTATGTCAGAGTGCCGGAGCTGAAAGTGCGTCCTTGTATCGGCTGTATGAAATGCCGCAGTTCGTTACGGTGCTGCTTGCCGGAAGATGACGCGCAGCGGGTATTGCAAAGTATCAGGGATGCTGATGCGCTGATAATAGGCGCTCCGTGTTATTGGGGAAATATGCCCGGAGAATTAAAAGTGTTGTTCGATCGTATGGTGTACGGCATGATGGGAGAGAATTCATTGGGTATGCCTCTTGCGCTTCATAAAGGAAAGAAAGTAATTATTGTAAGTACTTGCACAACTCCTTATCCTTTTAATATTCTTTATAACCAGACACGCGGGGTAGTGAAAGCCCTCAAGGAAATATTAAAGTGGAGCGGCTTCAAAGTTGTGAAAGCCATAGAGAAGGGTGGCACCGGAAAGCATCCGGATTTGACTTCCAAAGAGATATTACATTGTAAAAGAGCTGTACATAAGTTATTATAATACTGAATCGATATGAGCAAAAAAGAAGAATACAAGCTGAAGAACGAACAGTTTCTGCAAAGCCTGCGTACCGAAGAGGGCGTAAAAGAGTTGGGTGCCGGTGTGCTTTACCGTGTGCTGGAAAACGGGCAGGGCAGTGGCGCCACTCCCCGCTTAAACAGCATTGTGTCGGTACATTATAAGGGAACGCTCATCAACGGCAGAGAGTTTGACAACTCTTGGAAGCGTAACTGCCCGGAAGCTTTTCGGCTGAACGAAGTAATTGACGGTTGGCAGATAGCTTTGCAACGGATGCGCGTGGGTGACCACTGGATGGTCTACATTCCTTATACCGTGGGATACGGCACACGTACCAGCGGACCTATTCCGGCTTTCTCCACACTGATATTTGAAGTGAAACTATTGGGTATTGCCTGAGAGAGCGTGAACAATCCTTCTTCTTCACACGTTACATTACTTATAACTTAAACTTTAACAATAAGTATGAATCAGGAAAAGAAGAAAAAGGAGTGCGATATCTTGAACGCATCCATTTCCCCGGAACAGCTGGTAAATGAAAACGAGAAAGAAACGTTACCCGGACAGCAAATCGGGCTGTATGGAAAAGCGGATAAGAAAGATGTTCGTCAAATGGTTAAGATATTGAACCCGGACAAGCACAGCATGGAAAGCAGAGGATAACCCTCTGCTTTTTATTTTATCCCTTTATCGGGTAGGTTACACCGCTATGTTTCGTATCTTTGCGGCAAAATACGAAACGGAATACGAAAATATCGAAATACGGTAGCGAATGTTACGGAACGGAGACCTTACCCAAGGCGGCATAACGAGTACGCTGTTGCGTTTTACCTTGCCCATGATGGCAGGTTCGTTGCTGCAACAATGTTATAATATAGCCGATACCCTTATTGTAGGACAGTGTATCGGTGCGGACGCCCTGGCGGCGGTAGGTTCGGCGTATACGCTGATGGTTTTCCTTATCTCCGTTCTTCTCGGTTTGTCCATCGGCAGCGGTACGGTATTTTCATTGCACTACGGCGCGGGAAACAGCTCTGCTTTGCGTCGCAGCATTTTTGTTTCGTTCGTGCTGATAGGAGCGGTTACATTTTTGCTGAATGTGGCCGCATTTGTATGGTTAGACCCTATTCTCCGCCTGCTGCAAGTACCGCAGGACATCTACGGTATGATGCGCAGCTACTTGTGGATAATCTTTTGCGGCATTGTTTTCACATTCATCTATAATTTCTATGCGGCGCTGCTGCGTGCGGTGGGAGATTCGGTAACTCCTCTCTGGTTTCTGGCCGTCTCTGTCGTACTGAATATCGTGCTCGACCTGTTCTTTATCCTGCAATTGGGTTGGGGCATCGAGGGAGCTGCGATAGCCACAGTCATAGCGCAGGGAGCGGCTGCGGCGGGAATACTGCTTTATACCTGCAAGAAACGTCCGGAGCTGCGGCTGCATCGCGAAGACATGCACTTCGACCGTTGCAGTCTGAAAGAGATAGTCTCTTTCTCCACACTGACCTGTGTACAGCAATCGGTCATGAATTTCGGTATCCTGATGATACAAGGGCTGGTCAACAGTTTCGGTACAGCCGTTATGGCGGCCTTTGCTGCCGCCGTAAAGATAGACTCCTTCGCATATATGCCCGTACAGGAGTTCGGAAATGCTTTCTCCACTTTCATTGCGCAGAATTTCGGGGCGAAACGTTACGAACGTATTCGCCGGGGTGTTCGCAGTGCGTTTCTCACTACGGTTATCTTTTCGCTTATCGTCTCCGTAGTTGTATTCGTCTTTGCAGAACCGCTGATGCTGATTTTCGTTCATCCGAGCGAGACGGAAATCCTTGCTACCGGAGTGGAATATCTGCGTATAGAGGGTGCGTTCTACTATGGCATCGGCATCCTTTTCCTGCTTTACGGCTATTATCGCGCTATCCGCAAACCGGGGATGTCGGTCGTGCTTACGGTGATTTCGTTAGGTACCCGCGTCGTGCTTTCCTATATACTCGCCGCCATTCCTTCCATCGGGGTAACAGGCATCTGGTGGTCTATTCCCATCGGTTGGCTGCTGGCGGATGCGGTAGGAGTACTGTATTATAAAATGAAGAATGAAAAATGAAGAATTTCCTTGCGGCATACTTGCGCAGCGAAATTCTTCATTTTTCATTTTTCATTCTTCATTTAAAAGCAGTATCTTTGCGCCCGATTTTTAGAAAGAGATACTGCCATGACTAATGAGCGTTTGAAAGGATTTACTTACGGAGCTATTGCCGCAGCCAGCTACGGAATGAATCCGTTGTTTGCGTTACCCTTGTACGGGGCGGGGATGAATGCGGATTCCGTCTTGTTCTACCGTTATTTTCTTGCTATTGTGATGCTGGGCGTTCTGATGAAAGTAAAGAAACAGTCCTTCGCTCTGAAAAAGACGGATATACTGCCGTTGGCGGTGATGGGGTTGCTGTTCTCTTTCTCTTCGTTGTTCCTGTTCGAGAGTTATAATTATATGGATGCGGGTATCGCGTCTACCATTTTGTTTGTCTATCCAGTGCTGGTGGCTATCATTATGGCGGTGTTCTTCCATGAGAAAGTCTCGTTCATTACAATGTTTTCCATCGCAATGGCTTTTACGGGCATCTCATTATTGTATGAGGGGGGCGATGGCAAGACGTTGAATATGTTCGGCGTACTGCTCGTTATTCTGTCCTCGCTGACGTATGCCGTATATATAGTAGGGGTCAACCGTTCTTCCCTGAAAGACCTGCCTACGGCGAAGCTGACTTTCTATGCTTTGCTGTTCGGTGTCATCATTTACGTGGTGCGTCTGGATTTCTGTGCGGCCTTGCAGCCTGTCCCTTCTCCGGTGTTGTGGGTGAATGTCCTTTCGCTGGCTTTGTTCCCCACTATCATTTCATTGATTATGATGACGCTTTCCATTCATAGCATAGGCTCTACGCCGGCTGCCATTTTGGGAGCGTTGGAGCCTGTAACGGCTCTGTTCTTCGGGGTAGCGGTGTTCGGTGAGCAACTCACGCCGCGCATCATGCTCGGTGTATTGATGATATTGACTGCCGTAACACTGATAATCGCGGCCAAACCCTTGCTGGAGCTGGCGAAGAAGCATACCCGGCACTGACGGGCGGTTAGCGGATAATCCTGCATATCTGCTCTACGGTACGGCGGATATTCATGCGCGCGAATTCCGGTTGCATGGCTTGTTCCAAAGCGACGGGACTTGGAGTGATGGAGAATATCCCGTGAAATCCGGCACGGGTAAGAATGTCCGTATCTTCTATGCCGCCCGCTATCAACACGACGGGAATATGCTGTTTTCTTGCTTCCGTCAGTATGCCGTACGGTACTTTCCCCATGACGGTTTGTCTGTCCGATTTCCCTTCTCCGGTGATAATCAAGTCGGCGTCTTTTATCTGTTCTGCAAAATTCTGCATTTCCAGCAAAAGCTGTATGCCCGGTTTCAGTTCGGCATTGAGGAATGCCGACAGACTTCCGCCCATTCCGCCGGCTGCTCCTGCTCCGGGACAGGAAGATATATCCTTACCGGTGGTTCGGAAGATGACCGCGGCCAAATGTCGCATACCTGCATCCAATGTCTCTATCATAGCCGCGTCGGCTCCTTTCTGCGGGGCGAATACGTATGCCGCTCCGTCTGTCCCGTAGAATGGGTTGCGTACATCGCAGGCGGCGGTAAAGGTACATCCGGAGAGCAGGGGATGAACGGACGAGGTGTCTATGCTATCGACCTTACCCATCATCTGTCCGCCATAGCCCGAAACATTCCCCGTTTTATCCGGGAAACGGAAACCTAATGCCCGGAGCATGCCCAATCCAGCGTCGTTCGTGGCGCTTCCGCCCAGACCGATGATGAAATGCCTGCATCCGCGTTGCAATGCGTCCCGTATCAGTTCGCCCGTTCCGAAAGTTGTTGTCTGCATCGGGTTACGCTTCTCCGGGGCGACGAGTGGAAGTCCGCTAATGGCTGCCATCTCGATGAAAGCCGTCTGCCCGTCACCGGAAATGCCGTAGCGGGCTTCGCGAAGTTCCATTAAAGGACCGTGAGCCTGCACGCTGATACTCTTTCCGTGAGTGGCGGCAATCAGAACGTCCAGCATGCCTTCGCCGCCGTCGGCTACCGGGGGACGGGTAAACTTGCCTTTTATACGT
>OATX01000237.1_pt1 | contig 39473 bp, 40 predicted proteins | sample 1516741 | NCBI WGS metagenome assembly OATX01 (sample SAMEA2579984, study PRJEB22360) | human gut metagenome | biome: human gut; feature: human-associated habitat; material: faeces | place: Denmark | collected 2008/2010
TAATTGATTTAGCCCCAAGGGCGGCGGCCCCGACAGTAGCAGCCAGTGTAATAATATCATAGGCCGCGTTACTTTTATCGATTGCCGTAACTTTGTCCGCAGCGGCTTTAAGTCCACCGCCAACCGTCACGAAATCCCCCACAGCAAAAAGATGATTTTTAGCTACCTTGATAGTCTTTGCATCAGCCGCAACGGCTTCCGTAACAAGAGCGGTTTTAACGACATGCCAACCGCCGTTTTCGTCACGCCCTACAACACAGTACGGTGGCAGTTCATCCAATGGCATACCATCGAAGATTGCCGTTCTCAAATCAGCACGGGCAATAGTGCCACCGCCGACAACATCCTCAAGCATCTTAATGATGGCGGGATGATACTGAAATTCTTTTTCTTTTTTTAAAAACATAGCTACAATGGATTAATTATTAATCAATACCGAGACTGGCAACCCCGTTGGAATCCCCGGCACCTTCTTCTTTATTCATTATATCCAACCATTCCTTTTCTGTCCGGTCCTTTGGCTGTGATACGTATGGACGATAATTGCCTGCATCCACTTCATCAGATATTGCGCTTTGGCGAATTTCCTTATATTCTTCTTGAAGCTCCTTGATTTGGTCTTCTACAGATGTTTCGGAATTTACATCAATACGCTTAAACCATTTTTCGGGTAGCTTAGCTGCATCAAACAATGTCTTGGCAGATGCGTTTTTGCCGGAATCAGAAACGGTCTTTGTCAAGGTGGAAATATTATCCGTCAAGGCCTGGATTTGCTTTTGCTGGGCTTGAAGCATTTTTTTGAAAGCAGGTGAAAGATCATCCAAATCATCATCTACATCATCGTCGTCATCGTCAACGGCCGTTTTGTTTTTCTTCCCTTTTTTGCCCTTTCCATCTACAGGCTTGCCATCTTTCAAACCATGCTGCTTTTCATATTCAGCAATAGCAGCATCAGCAACAGTTTTCTTATTCTGTTCCGTTGTTTCCAAATCCGGAAGAATGTTATCCTTAAAAAGAGAGATATAGCTTTCCAGATTTTCCTCGCTCTCAATATTAAACAAGGCTTTTACCTTTGCAGCATATTTCTCCGGAATACCTGCTTTCTTCAAAGCTTTTTTAATTGCAACTAAAATTTCCATAGTCTTTTTGCTTTAAAATATATTGGAGCAGGATTTTTACCATAAAAAAAAGGCTACCCATAATCGGATAGCCCATATTCAAATAAACTTTAAATACTAATCTTCATCGTCTTCGTCATACCCACACATCGCGTCAGCTTCTGCCTGCCAGCGGTCAAACAAGAAATAGTATTTTTTGTATCCCTCTTCCTTTTCCTCCATGCTCAACTTTGCCCAACTTACGGAAGCCATCATGGCTTTGTTGTTCTCATCATATTCTCCAGCCTCGTATTCCCTGAGTATCTGCTCTGAGTGTTCTTTCCAAAATTGGCGAAGCTCATCTGTAACTTCAGGTACTTTCAACTCTTTGCTCATAGTTCTTTCAATTCAATGTAAATTTTACTTATATGTTCCGATACTGAAACAATTTCAAATCTTGTATCAGTTGCAAAGAGAACCTCGTATTGGTTCATATCTACAAATTTACCGTTAAATTCCGAGATACTCGATATATCTCTGCCTTTTTTACCATGAATAGTAAATATCACACTTACCTCATTTCTGTTTAAGGAACGATATTCAGCAAACCACCTCGCTATTTCTTCAGATTTGCTGCAAGATGTAAATATCTTATGCGTAACCTCTTTTTTGTCCTTATATAGAGCTTCATATTCTTTTCGCTTTATTATAGTACCACGATACGTAATGCCTTTATATGTGGATAATAAATTCATCCCTTCACGAATAAGCGTTGCGGCAGCACTATTAAACTCACTAAGGTTATCATTATACAACTGCTTATTTAACTGTCTATAGTTACCTCCGGCTTTAGTATAATGATGTATAGCAGCCAACCTTGTATTAGATATATCCGGATATTCCTTTGAAAGAAAATCAATAGCGCGTTGCATTGATACAGATGTACTTCTTGTACGAGTAAACTTCTTCTCTTCCAAAGTATAAATATTGGTTTTCAATTCTCCAAAGAACTGCCGGTTATCACGAATGAAGTAGGGTTCATTGCTCCATCCTTTAGCCCTTTCAAGATTCTTGTTTACCCAAGCTTTGGCTGATTGAGGTATGTCTTTCACAACAAGTTCTTCTGGTATCGCATCATTTACTAAATACTCGGCCAAATCTTCCGGTTCCATGACTATTGGAGTAGCATAACAAATGCAAAACGGATGAAACCCCGTGAATTTAAATGTTTTCGGATATTGGCCAACCATTGAATCACAAAGGGCGCACGGTCCCCGGTTACTATCGGACCGCCTTATCTCGATACCCAAAACAAAGTCTTGACCATTCCATCGTTCATAGTCCGCTGCGCGATAAGCCATATTGGTAGTTGTAGAAGACAATCGCAATGCATTCATGCTTGCACTACGGTACACGCCTTGTCCCGGATGATAATTCTTCATAGGTTGAGACAAAACCAATTTCCCATTTGCATCACGTACGCGCCTAAAACGTTTGTCTGGTTCTTTAAGAAGTTGGCGAACATCGCGACCTATCTGCCCGGCATTACGCCCTACCGATACTCCGGATGCAAGATAATACTCCAATTGCTCTTTTGCCAGTTCTGCAATATTCCACACACGGTCAGATAGTGTATTTCCTCTAATATCCATACCTTTTCTTAACTGCAACATAGCTTTAGCACTATGAGTAAACAACCCCTCTTTCACTGCCGTACTGATAGCCAATCCCTCAATATACCTTGAGATAAAATCATCATTCTTTAGTTCAGAACGTTTCCATGCGTCCATTTGGAATTGGGTAATATTGGCAAGTAGTTCAGATTGCAACTTTATCAACTCTCTATCGATGCGTTTTTCTACCGGTTGATTTCTCACCCATACGCTATCTTTTCCCTTATCTGCCCATTGCTGAAGATAAGGAGAAATAGCAGAGATAAAACGATTGAAGATAGCCATAACCTCATTTTGCTGCACCAGCATCTTTTGCAAGTGCTGGCTATCATAAAAGGAAAGCCCTTTACGTTTCATCATTCATCCGGATTAGCAGAAAATGTACTACCAAAAGGATTGCTGTTCTGAGCAACTTCTTTTTCTTCCTTCTTCATAGTTTCAATCTCTTGCTTGGCATTCTTTGTATAAGGAGACTCAGCAGTAATGGTTTCTTGGGAATTGATAGGTTTGTTCCCGTTTGCGATAGCCAGATTCTGCAAAGTTTCCGTAAGATTCTTGGGCAGGATTGAACCGAATTTTACCTCGAAATAATTTTCCTCTATCGCATCAGCATTCCTAATGTGAGAAATACGGGCCATACCGGCCTGCACAATTGCTACACAACGCTGTATCACTGGACCGAATATCTCCATCTGTTCCGTAGCCTTTATCTTGGCGTCAATAGTCATAAATTCACGGGCAACACCGGATAAATCACCAATGCCGATAAGGTTATCAAAAGAGAGGTCAGGACACGATGCACCGGAGAATATTTCATGCCGCTCGTTGGAAATTTCTTCTTTCTGTGAATCGATAGACTGCTGCCATGCCAGATAATCCGCATCGCCATGATAGGCTGTACCTGTATCCGGGTCCACTTCCATAGGGAAATTGAGTTCTTTGCCTACCGTATCCTTAGAAGGGAGGTTCGTTTGTCCGTATGTCTTCAGCATAGGGTCCCCGAAGTAATCGTTGGTATCCGACATCCGGGAAAGGCGCATTTCGTAGGCATCAATAAGGACCGCTACATCTTCCCATTCCGGCAAATCCACTTCGGCATAGACTACCGGTATCTTTCCAAACAAGTTTCTATCTTTCGTTATAATCCACCGCCCGTCATTGATACCGGTTATAATTTCATCGGCTGTGTAAATCTTCACACACTCGCAGGGTCTACCGTCGATAATGGTGTTATACTTATGGATAAAGCCGTCCATATCGTCATCATCGTCGAAATGCGGATAAAACTCATTCGTTATATTATCATCTTTCGGCGTTGACAGGATTTTGGCTTTCAGCTCCGCTTCTCTCTTGATTATCGGTTGCCCATTATCCATACCTACAACCTTGGTTCTGGTTATAGGATAAAAGATAATTGCCCCTTTCGTCTCTGATAATACGATACGGGCAAACTTCATAAACACAGATTTCATTTTAAGCCTACGGACAAAGATATTCTTAAAGTCTTCCAGACTTCCATCGTCCATATTATCAGCAGATACAACCATATCTCCACCAAATAAGAAAGCAGCAGCCGTACGAACTATTTTCTTAGGAATATTAGTCACTATCTTGGCGACGGGAACAATCTTATCTTCTAACCGTTTCGGTTTGCTTTCTCCCGTATTAGAGTCTATCTCAACTTCTGTTTCTGAATATATGGCAATCTTTTTAGGTTCACGGAAACCGACCGAAGTAGGGCGCCGTTTACGCTCCCCATTATATTCTTCCAAATACTCCCTTGGCTCTCTATCTTCGATTGTATCTACGCACAAATCACTGACAACTTTTGAAAAGTTCTCATTGCTTAAAATATCGGCTATTCCTGGCATATACTTTTTTCATAAAATATAATGAAGTATGTATTTTTATTATTAGATTTGGGGCGGCAATATTGCCACATTCAATATGATGAAATTATTAAAGAAGTTATAGTTATGAATGTTATTGGTATATTATTTGTTGTTGGTGTTCTTCTATATTATATTATTAAAGACCCTAATTATATAGAAGTTTTCTTTACTAAAGGTATTAATGGTATTGAAGAATACAATAAACAAAAACGTGAAGATAAAATTGCCGAAGAAGCTGCTAAGAAACGTAAAGAACTTATTGCTAAAGGTTATTCGGAAACCGAAGCAAGAATGATTGCTCTTGATTATAAAGAGTATCTTAGAAGAAACGGTCTTGGCGCAAGAAAGAATTTTAAATATTGACGATACAGCCAATATTGTCACAATCCTCCCTGTAGAGGATTAAGCATGAGCAAATAAAGCTCTGTCTTCCAATTAATATCAAACTGTATAAAATGGTATCAAGCAATCAGAAAGGCAAAACTTGCCACAAAAGAAGAGGGAGGCCCCTTTTCTTTATTTTTATGTTATCCGCGCCCCACCTTACGAGTGGTCTTTTTAAAGTTCAAGCCGATTGATTCTGCAAATTCAGCAAGAATCGTGCATCCGTCTGGTGCATCATCATGGGCATTATCACCCTCACGCTTATAATTTGTAAGAGCTTTCATAAAACGCCCATAGTCTGAACCTTTCGTATATTCCGTATCATCGAGGAATGCACAATGCTTTTTTATCCACCCTGCTTTCATTAGGATACGGGTTTCTTTATGCTGTGTAGTCGGGCGTGCCTGAATAAGACAAGACTTCCTTTTTGTAGTAACAAGCTTGCGCACATTAATAGCGAATATGCGGCCACCGTTATTAGATTCAATACGCAACTGGTCGCATTCGGTATCTATTACCATTTGTGCCAAGCGCGGCTCCGTAACCTCAACCGGGTCTTTGGTAAATAATACATCTGTGATAAAGTATTTCGGTCCGAATACCTTTGCGAATGGTGCACAGAAATCATCATCACCTTTATCCGCAGTATCACAAGCACCAATAGTGCCATCGGGTCTTTTACCTTCAATATCGGCGAGTTTAAAGCGCATAAGGGAGGACTTCGGAAATAGTAAACCTTTTGCTTCGAATGGCTCCTGCATATACTCGGCCATCCAAATACTTTCGTCTGTCTCCGAGCGCAATTCAAGGTAATATTCGGTCGTGTGTACATCTTCGCAGAAGGACCGTTCGTTTTCATCAAGAGCAGCAATACGAATAATCTCGTTATATTTGCCTGCTTCCTCCAGGCGCCCAAGCACGTCATTAGCCGACCAGCGAGTACCTATATCAATTAGACAGCAGTTTCCCTCAATACGAGAATCATGTGTTCCTTGCTTCCAAGACCATACTTTTTCGTTATTGTTATCCGATAAGGCATCCTCCAAGCTTTTGTACAAGTCATCTGTCATGGCGAGCATAGACGCACCGAAACCAATCACTGTACCGCCAACACCGCCACCGAAGTAGGAAACTTGTCGGGCACCTTCCACATTCCAACTCTTTACATTCTGTTTATCACCTTTTAAATTAATCTCAGGAAATATTTCTTTGTACCGCTTTGATTTGACTACATCGCGGGTATCATAAGATAATTTGTTATACAATGTATCAGAGCAGCAATTTCGCATAACAGATTCTTCCGGAAAATGCCCAAACATCCATGCAATGAATAAAGATGATATATAGGATTTGCCGGCACGCGGTGGCATACTGACGGCCAGTCGGTAGATATTTCCATTAGAATATGATTCATAGACACGCATAAAGGCCGATGCAACCTTCTTCAAGAATAAACGCTTAGCAAAAAACTTCGGATCATAGTATAAACAGAAAGCCCAGAAATCTTTCTGAGCTTCCCGCTTGCGAAGAATTGTTATCGCCTTCGCACGCATTATAAGAATTTCCCGGTTGCTTTTACTCTTGTTCGCCACGTATTATAGCCATTAACTGTTCATCGGTCATACTTTCAAGCTCATCACCCAAGTTGACATTAGTATCAACTTCCTTGCGGTCACGCCACTTCTCCGGTTGCCGGTTCTTTAACCAGAATATTGCAGCAGTCGTATCAGGTGGATAATGTTCAATGTATTCCTTTTGGTCTGTTATGTGGCCGTCCGACGTAGCAAACTTGGTTGCCTTACATGAATAGCCAATAGCACGATTGTACAAGCGAGAAGCGACATTTGCATCAGCTAAATTCTTTCCCTTTTTTAAGGACTCAAGAAATTCGGGATACTTCTTCTTCCAGCTATTTACGGTTTGTTCTGAAACAGAGAAGAATTCAGCAATTTCTTTGTCTGTCGCACCGAGCAGACAGAGTTTAAGAACTTGGTCAGAATACTCTTCTTTGTAATCCGATTTACGTCCTCTTTTCTTCTTTTCTGCTGAATTCTTCTTTTCTGTCATAACCAATAACTAACCAAAACTGACAAATTGAGACAACTCATCCTTTAATTCGGGCAAGCCTCCATTATCAAAATAGAAAGAAGAACGCATTTTTCCCTGTTTTTTTACCCCGCGCATGGTTTTACACAAATGTTCGCCCTCCAATACTATTCCTATGGACAGAGGTGGATATTCATCACCAAGCGCATTTCTTATCATATCAACAATATCTTGCGCCAATCTTTCTTGTATCTGTAAGCGGGCAGCGCAATAGTCCACTACACGGCCAACTTTAGAAATACCAAGAATCTTTCCTTTTGGATTGGGAATGTATGCAAACCAATATTTGCCAAAGAAAGGCATCATGTGATGCTCACACATGGAATAATAAGTTCCCGAGTCGGAGATAACACTACTAAAGGATAATCCATCTTTTCCATTTGGAAAAACCGTTATTTTTGGAGCTTGTGCCGGATCATATCCACGAAAGATCTCTTTCCACATTCGTATAATACGATCCGGAGTCCCGGCAAGTCCTTCACGATTGGGATTATCACCGATATAAGAAAGAATATCTCTTATCGCACATTCAATAGTTTGTGAGTTTGCAAGCTTAATTTCCATTTTGGGTGTTCTTTTATATAGTTTATAACTTCCTCCGTATTCTGGCAGGAACAAGGTTGCAGGTAATATACGGCTGCCGTTATCTCATCATAGACAGATAAGTCTTGACCTATATAGACTATTTTTATCTCATTAGGATTCAGTATTACTACTTTTTCACCTTGTTTGGGCGAACAAGTCACCCAATCGATATTGTTTGGTAGTGGATGAGTTCCGTTAGTTTCAATGCAGACGTACTTTCCAGCTCGGTGCAAGAGGTCTATAAATCCGCTATCAATCCAGAGAGAGGGTTCACCACCAGTCAATATTACAGTGGGGGCAGGGTACTTAGTGACTTCCGCTATTATTTCCTTATCAGACATCAATTTACCATCCTCATGCTGCGTATCGCAGAAAGAGCACTTCAAATTACACCCGGAGAAACGGATAAAGATAGCGGGAGTGCCAGTATAATACCCTTCGCCCTGCAAACTGTAGAATATCTCATTAATCTTTTTCATAGACAGCGGTATTTGATTCAGACTCTTTTACTTCCACCTTGAAGCAGGTTGGTATCTGGTCGCATATCCAGCGAGCAATGTTCTCGGCAGTAGGATTAAAGGGAAGAACTTTATTCAGGTTGCGGTGGTCCAGTTGTTCCTTTACTACTTGCTTGATGTGGCTAAAGTCCACCACCATTCCGTCGGCATTCAGTTCCTGGGAACGGCAATAGACAGTAATAATCCAGTTGTGGCCGTGCAAATTCTCACATTTACTGCGATAAGAAAGTTGCAGACTGTGAACTGCTGATACTTCAATACGTTTCTTTACGATATACATACAATTTATTTATAAATGGTTAATACTTTCATAATTTCTTCCTCCTCTTGCTTACGACCATAACAGCCGGATTCTATCAAAGGGAGAATTTCTCTCTTTATATAAGCCAAATTAGCATCTATAATAGCCTTAGAAAAAGGGTAGCCATTCAAGGCAAAAGCTATAAATTTGCGGAAACAAGGCTTGCACTTCCAACACTCCTTTCCATCTTCCGGAGAATAGCAACTAAACGATGAAGCAAAAGCATCTTCAATATCCCCTCCTTGTTCTTTATAAATCCGTACCAACTGCGCCTTGGTGTATTTCTTGAAATCAAGGTTTATCCTGATTTTCCTTTCTTCAGTCCAATGCTGCTTTTGATAGAGATAGTTTAGAAGCTGCTCATACATATCGGCAAAAATGGGAGACTTATCCAAAACTCTATCACCGGCTGTCGCACCAAGGCAGATTTCATTACCATAGTTCGTAGCAATGCCTATTAAGAACATGTTGCGCAAAGGGATTATCTTATCTTCACGTTCCCATGTAGAAAGGTCTAACTTCTCAACGATAACATCGCTGGGAAGCCGCTTTATTTCCTCTTGTGAATACTTTGTGCCCATATCCACATACAATTTCACATCAGGCTTCCAAATTTTATCTATAAGCCAGCTATCCATGCCTCCTGAGTATAGGAGGACTTTCTTCTCATAAGAACTCTTCTGCATACTTTTGAAATTTTATCCATTCATTAAAATTATGTCTATTCACTAAATCATGATGCTTGGCTCTCATCCCCTTTGGCGGATCGTAGCATTGCATCTGACCATTATCAAACTTATATATCTGACCATATCGAGCGCCAGATAACCATGTCGTGCTATCGACACTGTCAAACCTGAGATATGGAAGATACTTGGAACTTGTAAAGCCAAGCCCATGAATACGGGCACCGGCACTATGGGCTTGGTCTATAAACCATTTCAAGACCATAGGATTCTGCCTGATTCTTCTCCCCTCTTCCATTGCGGAAGTAGTACCAATAGCCACATAAGGATATTCTTCACACATACGCAGAAAATAATCCCTTTTTCTTGAAGCATGCCATACGGGAATAGGCTTACGCCCTATTCTATCTTCCAAGTAATGGCGGTAATATTCGACCTTTCGCAACCCGACAACAACATCAATATCAAGTTCAAAAAACTTTTGGATATTATTTTTGAGAATGAAATCAGCATACTTCCTTACATAACTATCCCAGTCAAATCCATTATTCTTTCCAGAAAAGGCAGAAAAAGCGCCACTATCAAGAATATGCTTTTCTTGGAGCACATAGTTGCCATATCTGCCGGATTTGTGTTCCCAAAAGGAACTAAGAAGATATATATCCGATGTATCCATGCACCATCTTCTGGCACATGGCTTATACCCAGCAAGATAAAGAATCATACCTCTATCTCTTTGTTACAATATGGACAAACCAATACTTTCTTTTTATGCTCTACCTTATCAGCACCTTCAAAGAAGCCCTCAATATCGGTAGGAATTTCATCAAATGGCAGGTCCATATTCCAATCATTGAGTTCTTCCAAGCAGAAATCTTCTACAATAGCGGCAAAATTGAATTGGGAGGAATCGGAAGCGCGATTGTCAGCCAATGCCAACAGCTTCCTCTTTTCATCTTTTGTTGATAGGTCGGTTCTCTTAATAGCGATTAATTCCGTACCGTCAGACTCGATAACACGCACTTTTAACCCAAGTTCCTGGGCTTGTTCATAGACACCATTTCCGGCAATGACAATATCGTTTTTATCCACAAGAATAGAACGTCCGGCCCCACACTCTGTAAGGCTCTTACGAATAAGACTTTTGTTTTCTTCTCCATGAATACGATAATTGCGGGGGTCTAACTTAATCTCACTTACTTTAGACATAGCAATTTCGTTTTTCGATTAAAATATAGACTCACCCGCAATTTCCTTTTGGACAGTCCATCTGCTTCCATTTTTTTACAAGTCCCGAGTTTTATTTTGGAGAATAATATACAAAAAAGGTTGTACCAAAATGTTGGCACAACCTCATGATGGCATAGAAAAATATCTTTAATTTTATGGGGTAACAGAGATGCTATCCATTGTCGTCGTGGCAGTACTACTCATTCCTTTCATTACTTTCTGCACGATACTATTTGTAGTTTTCTCAGAAGTACTTCCAAGGAAGAAGAACATCCCGGCAATTACGGAAAATATAAAAGCTGCAAATACACTTAATAAAACACTTTTTGTATTTGAAGGTAATACTTTTTTAATATTGTTTTGATAATCTCGAAGCATTTCCTTTTCATATTCCTGTATTTCTTCACCTGCTGCATTCATCACCATATCTGACAATAAGGTTTCCGCATCATTACGATATTTCTTCAATTGGCTTTCTGTTGTGGATGAAACGAAAAAAGATTCACATTCCTCATCATTAGGGTCACGTTTCTTTGTTTCCTTTATTTTAGTTATGAACTCTATCTTATGTCTTTTATAAATACCATAAGCGACAAGCCCCAATAAGTCGTCTTCAGCCTTAACTAGCTGTTCGTAAATAAAATTATACTTTCGTTCCATCTCACCCCAATACTTTTTTCAATGCAGATGAAGCCGCTGTTGTTATTCTATCTCTTGATATAACAATGTTTTTGGTTCCAAATGAAGTCTTACACTTCATGGATACATTAGATTCATCCATGCTAACTAACCTTGATTTCTTTTGTATTATACGGTTATTTGCCCGACTAATACTTTCACGAGATATTACTTTTGTCATAAATAGTTTATCATTTTTTTGAGTTACAAATATAATGCTTTTATATTGAAAATCATCTATTTTCTGTTTTTTTTGTATCTCCTGCAATTTCCTTTTAGTCCGGTTGGACGTTAATCAGTCTTTCTCTGAGCCTCCAACCGTTTCACAAGCACCTCATTTTCTTTCTGAAGGTTTTCAATCAGATGTTTCTGGTAAGCAATCATACCCTCAACACGTCCGGCTTTCAAGCCTTTCTCATAAGCCGCCTGCAATTGAGGATCGGCATATACATTCTGTCCCATATTATTTTTCCTCCTTCCGTATATTGTATTCACGCATCAAGTCAAGCTCTATCTTGGAAGTGGCTAGACATGATGTCTCACTAATGGCACTCTCCATATCGGCCATGAAATCCCTAAGCATGGAAGGGTAGTTTTTTGCCCCCTCGTTCGTAATACGGGTATAGGCTTCTGAAAAGTCCTTGCGTGCGGCATTCAAATGTTCAAGTACTGATTGTAATTGCGGGTCTATTGTAATTGGTTTCATAGTGAGTTCTCCTTTCTTCTGTTTTCCTGATATTTTCTTTGTTCTTCTCTTATTCTCTCTTTGAGATATTCCTTCCCTTTGGGAGTCCATACCATATACTCCCTTAATTCTTCATACGGGCCTATAGGCTCATACACTACTGTGTATGTATAACCAAGACCGACGAGCGACTCGTTCAACACCCAGCGTTGCTTGTTATGGTCATACTCTTGTATTTCCATGTATTCGAAAAAGTTATTCAGCAAACGTGGATCAACATCAAACTCTTTTGCAATCTGCTTTACCGTATAATACTTCCGCTGGCGGGGAGAGATACGCGGTTCTTCCACTATCACATTGGCAGGCGGCAACAGTAGCATATCTCGCTGTCTGTTCAGTTCTTCCTGCATACGGCTGATTTGTGCTGCCATTGTCTGGGTAGTCTCCACCAACTGTTTCAACATGGCAGTATCGGCGGACGAAGGAAGGTTCCGGGTATTCCGGATGGTTTGCTCCATCTTGTTGAAAGCGTCGATATAGTCCAGTTTGAATTGGAGTGCCTTTTGTCCGGTGAAGCCCATAGCCAAAAGGGTGAAACCGTCACGGTTCATGATGTACATGGGTTGTTCTTGCTGTTTCCCGTTTAGATAGGTCGTTTCAACAAACATGCTTTTCACGGCGCAATTTTGTGCCGTGAGATTACGAATTACTCGAATTATGCTTTTATGTTCTTTCCCGAATTTCTCAGCCACGATCATGCTATTAGTCAAAGGCTGTCCCTCTGAACCTTGAAATACAATGTCATTCATGGCAAATCTCCTTCCTCGCAGAAAAGATTAACACGATTGAAGAAACGAACCAGCCCATGCTGGCAAAGAGGGGAAACAGAATATCGGCGGAACCCGACACAATTAGAGCGATGAACGCTATACATACATTCACAAGCCGGAGAGCGAGACTTGTGGTTACACGATGCCCATTGGGTGTGGGCGCACCTTGGATTGAGATTGAATTTTCCATTCTACTGTAATGATGTATTTGGCATTTAGGCAGAAAAACGGCTGCCATTTCCCGTGTCGCCAAACACATCATTACAGTACGCCGGAGCGAGAGTAATAGAATCGGGAAAGACAGCCGTCTATATGTTTAAGTATGGGCATAAAAAAAGCCCTACTTATTCAGTGAGCATTAACCGCGCTCTGCGACATTAACTGATAATGATGTATTTGGCATCGGCAAAATTGCATTTTTTTTCCGAACTACCAAAGAAAAAACGCTTATTTTCGCCAAAAGAGAGGCAAATAAGAAATTTATGAACCCTTTTTATCTTCATCCTTTCTTTCTTTGATATCCGTATTAATAGTAAAAGAAGCGAAATTATAGATGCTTATCGCTATATCTTTCATTATCCATATTGAGAATAAGATAAAATATAGCGAGATGACTAAAAGAATGGCATTGACGATATTAGGCGGTATTATATGAAACGGTATATTCACAGTCCCTATACTATTCATTATTAGAAGATAAAAAACTCCTAAACAAATAATCTTTATTGCAGCAGCAAAAGATGAATTCAACCCATTCAGTAGCTTGTTTCCTTTTGCATTATGCTTCATTTTTTCACAGATTGGAGACCAATACATAGACATTAATATAGCATAAGCAGCCAAAAGGATTGACAACATTACAGGAACTACACTCAATCCAATTGTGATAACCTTAAACAGTTCAACAAGCATATCTTTCTCTCCCCAATAGCTAATAACAGTTATAGTAACTGCTGCCAGCAATGGGAAAATTGAATCTTTAATCAAATCATGATTAGTATATGATTTGAACACTGAATCCCATCCAAATATTGAGTGTTTCTTTTCCATTTTTATTCTGAACCTTTATATCTCGTAATAACTTCGTTATATATAGCCATATATATACTACCGATGCTACTAAATCCGACTTTTATCTTTTCAATGTAATTCTCGGTACGTATTCTATGATTTTTCCTTTTGGGTTTACTTCCTTTTTTCTTTCCAGGTATTAATTGGTAACCTGTTATTTCGGCAGAACCATTTCCCTTTTTAGTTACAAGGTTAATCAAGGAATCAACCATTCCTCCCTTGCTTAAATTTAGTTCTTCATTTTCGGCCGATGATATATCCATATTTATTAAAGCTATATTATCATCCTTTGCCAAATCATCAAAAGTTTCTTCAAAGCCTTCTGTATTATCTTTATTACTATAATTCAAAGTAAGTTTTACACGGTTAATATTAAGTTCTTTATATGCTTCTGTTATTTCGTCTTTTGATGTTACAAAATTAGAATGTATTTGTTCTGCCCCCAATATCTTTTCCGAAGCAGCATCAACATACTTCTTTATATTTTGAATTGTAATTTCGCTACCTGACATTAAACACAGTTTGTGTACCTCAGGAATAAAATAGAACGTTGCTTTCTTCGTATTGGCATATAAATCCTCGTCACTCTCTCTGCTTTCAATCATTTTGCTCCTTTGATTGAACCATGCATTAGATCTGATACCCATATAAGTAACAATCGTCCCTTCATACATGTTCAAAGTTGCTAGTTTTTCAAATCGTAACAATTCTATATAATGTTCTCCTTTTAAAGGTATTACATAATCAAAAAATACCATCTTTTCAAACAAATCCACATACGACTCTGGTACTTGATTGTGTAACAAAACTATGTTCAATAGTTGCATAGTTTTTGATTTCTGCTTTTCAGCGGCTTTAAACTCTCTAAATTTTGTTTTCATAGTTCTAAAATTCACATAGAGTGCGCCCACAGCCGTTATAAAGCTGAAATCGATTTTACGATTTACACTCTACGTGAATAGATTATAACATTATTGGGCATCACAAATATATGAATTTCCAATAAAGCTGAGCTATTTCTAATCTAAAATATGCTTTCTCCATGTATTTTCTTTCGAATCAGTTCCTGTACTTTGTTATAGATTTCATAAAGCTGCTTTAAAGATTCCTTTCCCGGCCAGTCCGAAAAATTTGCATCTTCAAAAAAACGATACTCAAAGACCCTTCGCGCCAAAGGGTTCAAATCCAAACCCTGCAATATATCGCGTACTTGATGAAAACGACTAAGAAGAAGTTCATTTTTATCAACAGGTTCCTCTTTTACATCCTCAATTTCCAACCGTGAATAGTCCACGTTCTGATCCACCGGCATTGGACGATATTTGCTCCGATAAGGTGAAGTTTCCGAAGTAGCATTGAGTCTTATCATCTTCAACACAAAGAAGTCCAACTCTGAATAACCGTTTTTCTTTGCAGAAAGAAGTTGCTGCAGTTTAACATCGTCCTTTTGCAGCAAAGAACAAAGCACTTCATTCAACACATCATTAGCCTCATCCGGAATACCGGCCAAGCCACAATGATAGACCGCATAGTCCAACCAGCGTTCATATCTCCGTCCTATATATTTTTCTACTAATGCACTTGCCATAAGCTATAAAGTTGTTATCTTTGTGTGTTCTAAGAAAGCTTTATAGCTTATGGCGGTCGGTAGTGGTGTACCGGCCGCTTTTTTATGCTTTACCTTTCTTCAATTCCTCAAGAAGAGCGTCCGCTGTTTGTATGCATATCCTGATATGTTCTTTTATGATGACTTCCCTCTTAATGTCATCAATACCCGTCCATTTCAGGAACAGTTCCTTTATGAGTTCATACCTGCGCTGTTCCCAATCAATAATTTTATCATCCTCCAGAATTTCAAGCAAACTGTTGTGAATGATAGGATTTGTAGAACCAACTATAGCATAAAAACGTGATTCTACATCAATTATTTCTCCAGTATCTTTTACTCTTGCTTTCATACTCTTGCTATTAGATAATTTAAATACCAATACAATCCAAAGTAAATCCCTGCACAAGCAATCGCAGTAACCACAATAGAAAATATCCAAAATCTATACTCTTTCATCTTCTTCCATTTGTAAGATGTCCCAATTTCCATTTCTTAAATTCATGCTCACGTTCCAATAACCGCTCACTGGTCCTATCATAAGGGTCTGATTTATATTTGGAAGCCTCGTTTATTGATTCTTCCTCGGCTGCATTACATCGTTCGGAAAAATACTTGCGAAACCACCCCAATATTATCTGCCCGTCCAACCGGTCATATAAGTTGCCGTAATAGCCGCTTTTGGCACGCTTAAAGAGCAAATTTATATCTGCTATAGTCAGGAACTTATAATCCTGCAAGATTATCATAGCAGTTTCAAAGGTTTGACTATCCGTCATCTTTTTGCCTACATTCACAAACTCACGCAGATTTACAATCCATCCCTCCAAATATGCCTGAAGGCAATCGTAACCGTATGCCTGCTCTACCTCCGATAGGGAAGGCGTGTTACTCATGAACACAGCCGGATAAGAATTAACCTCCCTGCATGCCACCTGTACCGCCGGAACCGAGAAGTCTCTCAAAAATGTTTCTTTTGTAATCGTCGCTAACATTCGAGTTTCCTCCGGCTGCCGCACCGCCACCAGTTGTCTTTCTGTATTTTCCATCTTCCATATCCTTTTTTGCCCATTTTCGGAATGTCAAGTTTGCGCTGACATATTTCTTCAACAGCTCTCGGTAATTGTGCATAGAGCGCAAAGTATTCTCGATTACCTCAATGGGGAAGTCTTGTTTTATCCGTTCAAACTGGGCTTCAGTAAACGGCTCCTTCAATTTGCCAACATTAGGAGCGTTCACATCAATCCAAGCCTTGAACTTTTTAAAATTCTCACTCTCGGGGGGTGGGGAGTCCTCGCGCGTGCGCGTAATACTCCCCTCCTCTCCTTTACTCTCCTTTCCTTTCCTATCCTTTCCAGCAGGAATATTCTCTACCGTTCCCGATTCTTCGGGAATATTCTCGAATGTTCCCGGATTTCCTGTTTGGGCGGAAAGAAGAGCCTTTTCTATAACTTCTTCCGGAATTTTTGACTTTTGCGGTTTGTCGATGCGTTCGCTGGAAAAGTCCATCACGTAGTAGCTTTTGTTCTCGTATGTAAAAGGTACAAGGACGGAGTTCTCAATCAGCTCTTTCAGCCACCCAGAAACCTGCTGCTTACGAATGTCTTCGCGGGCAGGAAAAACTTTCGACTTAATGATAACCTCATTCGCAAGAATGACGCCGCTATCATCAGCAAAGTTCTTCATGCCGATATAAAGCAGCCAAGCAGGAAGAGATACATTCGAAAATCTTTCATCTTCCCAAAATTCCGGAACTATAGTTCTAATTCTTGGCATTATTACACTATCTAATTATGCGACCTTCTTTAGGCACTTCCGTATCAAATTCATATTATTATTCACTAGCTTTACTATGCTATCATGGTATTCAGTGTTTTGATTGCAGACACCACGGGATTGAACGATACTGAATGTCTTTAAATTAATTTCAACCGTTTCAATATGCTTCTTACCTATCCGGGCAGAAAGGATAAGAGAATCCTTCTTCTTGAAATATTCATTTGAAAAAACACAATGGTGCATGACTTCTCCTTCCTGCTGAAATTCTTCAAGGCTTTTCAACGGTATCACTACTATCTTACCATCCGACAGTTTCAAATCAAAGAATTTAGATTTCTCTTTAATGTAGTCTTCAGCATACTTCTTAAGCTCAAGCAAGCGCTGCATATCACGGGCCTTGCGCGCCTTTTCATCATCACGCTTTTTCTTTGCCACATATAAGTCATGGGCTCTTTTCAGGTTCGTAGGGCAAACATAGTAAGCGTTATGCAGGTCTTTATGATAACGTGTCAGCAAGTCCAAATAATCAAACCACATCGAAGCATCCTTTATCTTATACTTGTTCCGAAGACAGATTTTTATAGAAGGCCAATAGCTGCTCACTTTATAACGAAGACTGTACCAATGACTCAATAAATCATATCGCTTTGCTTTAAGAAGCGTTTCGAGTTTAGGATTAACAGGAATGGCATTAATTGCATCAAGAAATGACAGTCCATGAAGTCTGTAATCTATTCCCATCCTTGTGTATTGCGGTTTGAATACAGAACCCGGATGGTACTTATCACAGTAAACATCATTATCTCCGATACTATAATACGATCCTACAGTCTTGTTACGAATTTCAAGATTTCCACACCAACCACTACAGCCTGTATTTCTTGCAAGAGCCATCACTTCCCGTTTTCCATCGTCTTTAATCCAATGTTGAAGCACTTCCCGAATAAAATAATGAGGTTTCCTGCCTTCACGATAATAAGCATATAGCTCAAAGCATCGGATAACCTGGAACTCTTCACATATATCCGCCTTTCCTATACTTATAAACTGCTTATTAGTACGTTTCCTCGACCATTCTATTTTTAAGGATGCACCGCAATGAGGACAAACGGCACGCTTGCGATTTACAAGTTCTGTAGAAAAACGTTCTCCGCATTCCATACATACGACACGGGACTTGGTAGCATATCCTATATGGTCCAGACAATCATTATTAGCCCACTCAGCCATCATACTTTCTATATCGGGTAGCTGGCTACTCAAACCAACTACCCTAAATTGTAATTTCGTTCTCGGTTTCATAATCCTTCAAATAATGAGAATTGCAAAGAAGATGACTCGTTTTTCTTTCCCTTACGCCTGCTATTCGTTTTTTCCGGACAACCGGTTTCTTTTTGAGGTGCAGTACCCACATCACTTTTAGGTGCCTGAGAAGTGGCTGTTCTGTAATTGGTCTGCTTGCCAACCTTGATATCGTCTTCATCATAATAATGGACTGCAAGACCGAAAACCTCATCATCAGACATACATACTGCATTACCACGTTTCTTTGCTTCACTGACAATATAGTCAAAACATTCGTCTATATTCTTATTAGGTTTCGCATATACACCAGCGAAAAGAGGGTCATTCTTTGCCCGTTCTTCCAAATACGATTGGATAATCTGTTTGGGTGTCTTAGTTTTCTCCATAGCATTAATTATTTATAGACATCGGCATTAATAAGTAAGTAAGGCTACGCTCTTCCTCATCGCAGCGAGATAAGACAGCCGCCCTTGACGGGTCCGTCATGGATATGGATATGTTTTCTGAAGGAATACTATTCACAAGCTCTATCAAGAAACCGCTCTTAAATCCTATCTCAATGGCTTCACACCCATCCTGCAAAATCACAGTTTCTTCCGCTGACTTGGAAAAGTCAAAATCATGAGCAGTTATAAGCAGGGAGTTCTTATCGAACTTTAGGATAACCAAAGAGGAAGACATATTGCAGAAAACAGAGACACGCTTTAATGCTGCCAATAAGTCATTTCTTTTCAAAACTACTCTCTTGGGCTGATTTTGAGGAATGACGGCACGATAATTAGGGAATCTGCCTTCTATCATTCGGCACACAAGCCGATAAGAGTCAAAATCAAACTGAATATTAGTTCCATTTACTTTTACTTCCAATTCCATGCAGTCTTCAGGAACCAAATTGGAAAGCAGTTTTGCAAACTTGCTTGGAAGAATAAATCCGGCACGCTCCTTACGTGTATATGAAGCCGGCAGTTCAATCATTGCCAATCGGCTACCATCTGTGCCGACATAGGAAGTCTTTTCTAAATCTATGTCAAAATAGACTCCGTTCAATGTAGGGCGAAGTTCGTCATTTGCACTACAGAACTGGACTTGCCGAACTCCATATAACAAATCATTACCTGATAGCAGAAATGAATGCTCGCTATCATCAATATTCATTTCCGGATACTGTTTACCGTCCTCAATAGGCATGGTGAATTTTCCGTTTGCATATTTAACTACCATTTCCTTTTCATGAATGGAAATGGTTAAAGGCTGTTCGGACATTTCTTTTAAGCCATCCAACAATGTCTTGGCACCAGCCAAAAAAGAATGGTTTACGAAATCTGCCTTGCCATCCACATTAGTAGATATGCGACCACCTTCCTCACCGGCCGTCACTTGAATAAAGCCTGATTCGTCAATGACAAACAAAAAATTGTCATAAGCCGGCAATGTGTTCTTTGACTGAATGATTCTACTTACTGATTTCAGTTTGTCTAATAGTGCTGTTTTTGAAACAAGTATTTCCATGTGTCATTTGTTTTATGGCACATAGCAAAGAGAAGAATGTGTTAGAAGTGAAAAATGCTGTTTTCAATATGTTATAAACAGCAAAAGCCGGATAAATATAGTATTTTATCCAGCTTGTAACCAATTGCTCGGTGCAAATATAGAAAGAGTTTATTTCACAACAAACTTTTTCAGACTTTTTTATTCATTTTTTTTCAAAAGGTCCAAAACAGCCCTATTTGCCTTGTCGCAAATGGAATAATCAATGTCAATATAGATATCCGCCATTTTAAAATCATTGTTCACGTGCCCAAGGCAAAAATCAACATCTGCTTTGGCTATCCCGGCTTTATTTCTTGCTATACTTGCCCAACTATGGCGCGCCCAGTTAGTAGATAGCTGTACACCTAACCCAAGCTGCTTGGAAACCTGCTTCAACTCCTTATTAACCGCTTTTAGGAAATTATTGTAGTCTGTATATCTCATACGGAAATAAGACAAGAATGTACCGTTGCTATAATAATCAAGCAAAGGGCGCAGTTCCGGTTCCACCCTTACAGATAAAGGTACATAGCTCTTGTTGTCTATCGTCGTCTCTTTTGAGCGCCTATATTCAACTCTACCGTAAGTTTCTTTAGCCAGGGAGAAAAAATCTTTCATATTAATGCCCATCAGATAGAATAGCATCATAAAGACATCACGCGCCATGGCTGTACGTGGATTATCAAACTGGGCATCCCTAATCCTTTTAATGGCATCGATTGGCAGGCTTTTTCGTTTTCGTATATACTCTGGTATTACAACACGGGCAAAAGGATTGTTTGGGATGCGCATTATATCATAATCCTCGTTATTGAAATGCTTCTTTGCTTTATTATACAAAGAACGGATACCACGAAGGTAGTTATTAACAGAACCTGGTTCCATTCTCCGCTGCACATCAGGAACTCCATCAGCTCTGCTCTTTATAATGATTACCCGATTTTCAAGGTATTCTTTAAAACTTTCCAATGTTTTTGATTTTATATCTTTGGTATCAATACGTTCAGAACCATAGAAAGTAATAAGAGCATTAAGGGAGGACTCATACCAGTTAGCAGTCTTTCTTTTAACTGTTTTCGCTATTATTCCTCTTGCAAATTCCACAAAGTCAATAAATTCACTTTCAGGAGAAGCTATTTTCAAGACCTCTTCTTTTAACTCCGAGCAGCTCATTTTCGCCGTTCGGGTACTGCCAAGCTTTATATATGCGCCACGATATTTCTGTACCAGATTGGTAATTTCATAGTTCAAATTCTCACTATTCGCTGATAATGAAGATATTGAACCGTCCTCATTCATTAAATCAGGCTCTATAAAATATTCTGTAGGAATATACTGAGCCGAACTATTATGATAGACCCTTATTTTAACATTGGTAGTACCATCTTTTTTCAGATGGCGGCCACCTTGAAACACCACTGCTTTAAATGTTGCCATACTTCATTTACAATATTGGCAGCATTGCATCGAAATGTTATAAGATAGTTATAAGAAAACCCACCCTTATTTGCATTTAAACAGGCTCAAATAAGAGCTGTTTGACAAAAAAGGACGAGCCGACGCAAAACGCATCAGCTCGTAACCAATAATTATTTCCTTAGTAATCAGCCTCATAAGAGACCTTTGCTCGTGTGGGCGTTGACGGATTCGAACCGCCGACCCTCTGCTTGTAAGGCAGATGCTCTGAACCAGCTGAGCTAAACGCCCTTTTGACGAACGGAAGTGTTTGGATTTTTGTGTGGGCGTTGACGGATTCGAACCGCCGACCCTCTGCTTGTAAGGCAGATGCTCTGAACCAGCTGAGCTAAACGCCCGTACACTTCCGTTTCAAAAGCGATGCAAAGGTACAGCTTATTTTGAAACTACCAAAACTTTCGCCATCTATTTTGCAAGTTTTTTTTCACACAATACCGACTGTTATTGAAATTCAAGCAATTAGCCTCATCACTTTTTTACTTCATTTTTTCGGATTACCCTTGCCGGATTCCCAACGGCTACACAATCGGACGGAATATCTTTTGTCACTACACTCCCCGCACCTATAATACAACGGTCGCCAATGGTTACCCCGGGACAAATAACAGTGCCGCCGCCAATCCAGCAATCTTCACCTATCGTCACCGGATAGGCGTGTTCCTGCTCCACACGCCGTTCCAGATAATCAAACGGATGCTGAGGGGTGTAAATCTGCACACAAGGTCCTATCAGCGTATACGCTCCGATAGTGATGTAACCACCGTCCAGGAAAGTACAATTGGAATTGATAAAGACATGTTCCCCAAGACGGATACCGTCACCATGGTCGCAACAGAAAGGCGGCCAAATAGTGGCGGAAGCGGGAATACCGGGTATCAATTCTTCCAATACGCTCCGGCATTCTTCATCATAACCGCTCGTGGCATTCAGTCTCAGCAACAGTTTTTTCGCACGTTTAAAACGCTCCTGAATTTCCGGAGAAGCAGTATTCGCCAATTGCGAGCTTCTCATTTTATCTACCTCACTCATATTCTTATCCTAATTGCTTTCATTACATGTATGCAACAACGCTGTCAGCCTTTCCATCCAATCTTCATCGGGAGCCACATGCAACCCGCGTATGCCAAGCGCTTCCGCAGCCCTGATATTCTTTAAGCTGTCATCTACGAATATCGTTTCTTCGGCTTTCATACCGTCAGCGGCCAACGCTTTAAGAAAAATATCAGGTTCAGGCTTGTAAGCCCGCATTTCATAACTGCAAAACAGTGTATCGAAGTAATCGCTTATCGGTCTGTGTTCGTCACTGAACTTATCGCTACGGGTAAAAGCCATAATAAACGGGTTGGTATTACTAAGCAGGCAGACGTGGTATTCAGTCCTCAACTTCAACAAGTTATGAAGTCTGTCTACCGGAACATCACGTATAAAGCCCAACCAGCAATACTGCGCTTCATCCCAACTGACAGACTCGCGTCCGGCAACCTCAGCCATTCTCCGGCAAAACTCGCCGGCGTCGATTTTTCCCGTTTCCACATCCAGGAAAAAACCTTTCTGGCCATATTCACCCATGTAATCATCCGTATTCACTCCTATCGCCCGAAAACGGCGATAAGCCTCTTCCGAATTCTGGCGGAATATCACACCGCCCATATCAAATAATAGATTCTTTATCATACGCCAATGCCTATTTAAGGAAAAGAGGCTGTACAAAACTCTGATAAACATATCATTCTGTCATCAGCTACGCTCTGCACGACAGAATGATAGTAAGATTCGAGTTTGGTACAACCTCTTTATTACAATAACATACCAACCGGCTTATTTATATTCCTGCCAGCTCTTGATTTGGATATCTTCCATTTTCATCTCACAGAAAGCTTCAATGAAAGCGCCTGCCAGACGGGCATTCGTAATCAACGGAATATTGTGGTCGATAGCGCCGCGGCGAATCTTGTAACCGTTAGTCAGCTCGCGTTTGGAATGATTCTTCGGAATATTTACAATCAGGTCGAACTTATGCTCGGCAATCATTGTCATTACATTATTTTCCGCATCGGCACGTTCATCCGGCCAGAACACGGCTTCGGTGCTTACGCCATGCGCATTGAGGAATGCGGCGGTACCTGCCGTAGCGTAAATCTTATACCCCTTCGCAAAAAGCATGCGGCTGGCATCCAGCAAATCCACTTTCGATTTCATCGCGCCGGAAGAGAACATCACACCCTTTTCAGGACGCGGAATCTTGAAGCCGGTAGCAATCATGGAGTTTAGCAACGCTTCGGAGAAGTCATCACCGATACAGCCCACCTCACCCGTAGAGGACATATCCACACCCAATACAGGGTCTGCGTTGTGCAGGCGGGAGAATGAGAACTGGGAAGCCTTCACGCCGATCCAGTCGATGTCGAACGCCGACTTGTCCGGACGGGAATAAGGAGCATCCAGCATAATCTTCGTGGCAGTTTCGATAAAGTTGCGTTTCAGCACTTTAGACACAAACGGGAAACTACGTGAAGCGCGCAGGTTACATTCGATAACTTTCACCTCGTTGTTGCGTGCCAGGAACTGGATGTTGAAAGGACCGGAGATATTGAGCTCTTTTGCAATCTGGCGGCTGATTTTCTTGATACGGCGCGCCGTAGCGAAGTAAATCTTCTGCGCCGGAAATACCAGTGTAGCGTCACCGGAGTGTACACCGGCAAACTCAACATGCTCGGAGATGGCATATTCCACCACCTCGCCGTTTTGAGCAACAGCGTCAAACTCAATTTCTTTCGTATTCTGCAGGAACTGGGAAACCACTACCGGATATTCCTTGGAAACCTCGGCAGCCATTTTCAGGAAGTTCTCCAATTCTTCTTCATCGTAGCATACGTTCATCGCAGCGCCGGAAAGCACATACGACGGACGCACCAATACCGGATAACCCACTTTCTCAACGAAGCCCTTCACGTCTTCCAGACTGGTAAGTTCCTGCCAAGCCGGCTGGTCGATACCGAGCTGGTCGAGCATGGCTGAGAACTTGTTACGGTTCTCCGCACGGTCGATAGAGATAGGAGAAGTACCCAGCACAGGAACAGACTGGCGATGAAGCTTCATAGCCAGATTGTTGGGAATCTGTCCGCCCACGGACACGATTACGCCGCGCGGTTGTTCGAGGTCGATAACATCGAGCACACGTTCGAAAGACAGCTCATCGAAGTACAGGCGGTCGCACATATCATAGTCGGTAGACACTGTTTCGGGGTTATAGTTAATCATGATGGATTTGTAACCCAGCTTGCGCGCAGTCTGGATGGCGTTCACCGAACACCAGTCGAACTCTACGGAAGAACCGATGCGGTAAGCGCCCGAACCCAATACAACCACCGATTTCTCATTCTTATAATAGTTCACATCATACCCCTGTACGGCATACGTCATATAGAGGTAGTTCGTCAGCTCCGGATGTTCGGAAGCGATGGTATTGATGCGTTTCACAGCCGGAAGAATACCCAGCTCCTTACGACGGGCGCGCACCATGAGGTTTTCCTTCTCCATATTGCCTTCCGGGCTCAGCACGAAGCGCGCAATCTGGAAGTCGGAGAAACCGAGCACTTTCGCTTCGCGCAGCACGTCGGCCGGAATGTCTTCCACTTTATCATATTGCGAGAGTTTATTCTTATAGTCCACAATGTTCTTCAGCTTGCCGAGGAACCAGGGATCAATTTTCGTCAGTTCGAAGATACGGTCGATTGTATAGCCTTTTTCCAAAGCCTGGGCGATAGCGAACACACGCAGGTCGGTGGGATGAGACAATTCGTGATCCAAATCATCGAATTCCACATCGTCATTGCCTACAAAGCCATGCATGCCCTGACCTATCATACGCAGACCTTTCTGGATAATTTCCTCGAAAGAGCGGCCGATAGACATGATTTCGCCCACCGACTTCATGCTCGAACCGATTTCGCGAGACACACCCGCAAACTTAGTCAAGTCCCAACGGGGAATTTTACAAATCAGGTAATCCAACTGCGGAGCCTCGTAAGCGGAATTAGGAGTACCCATTTCGCCGATTTGGTCGAGCGTATAGCCCAATGCAATCTTGGCGGCAACGAAAGCGAGCGGATAACCGGTGGCTTTGGACGCCAATGCGGAGGAACGGGACAGACGGGCGTTCACCTCGATTACGCGATAGTCGTTGGTTTCGGCGTTGAACGCATACTGGATGTTACATTCGCCCACGATGCCGAGGTGACGGATACATTTGGTAGAGAGTTCCTGCAACATCTTCACCTGTTCGTCGGTAAGAGAGCAAGTTGGAGCAACCACGATAGACTCACCGGTATGAATGCCCAGCGGGTCGAAGTTTTCCATGCTTGCCACGGTGAAGCAGTGGTCGTTGGCGTCGCGGATTACCTCGAATTCGATTTCCTTCCAGCCTTTCAGGGATTCTTCCACCAGAATTTGCTTGGAGAACGTGAAAGAACTTTCAGCCAGCTTGACAAACGCTTCCTCGTCCGGACAGATACCGCTGCCCAAGCCGCCCAAAGCGTATGCCGAACGCACCATTACCGGATAGCCGATTTCACGGGCAGCCTTCAGGGCGTCTTCCATGCTTTCCACGGCGTGGCTCTTCGGAGTTTTCATAGGAATCTCATCCAGCTTCTTCACAAAGAGATCGCGGTCTTCCGTATACATGATAGCCTCTACCGAAGTACCCAATACACGTACGCCGTATTTTTGCAAAGTACCGTTCAGGTAAAGTTCCGTACCGCAGTTCAGCGCAGTCTGTCCGCCGAAAGCCAACAGGATACCGTCCGGCTGCTCTTTCTTAATGATTTCTTCTACGAAATAAGGAGTTACCGGCAAGAAGTAAACTTTATCGGCAATACCTTCCGACGTCTGGATTGTAGCAATATTCGGGTTAACCAATACCGAACCCACACCTTCTTCGCGCAAAGCCTTCAAAGCCTGCGAGCCGGAATAGTCAAACTCCCCGGCCTGACCGATCTTGAGCGCACCTGAGCCCAAGACAAGCACTTTCTTCAAATTCTTTTCCATATTCTCTTGTTGTCTATTAAGTTCATTCTTCACGTTCCGGCACAAAAAAAATGCGTTACCCGAATAAGGATTAACGCATTACCAAAGAACTAAAAATATCGTTTTCGAAAAAAGAGAAACCGACAGCCAGCGAATGAAATTCATTCGAACGTAGGTTGTATGTACTTCTCTTTTCCTGCGGTTGCATAGTTATCTCTAAAATTTTTGCAAAGTAACGACTTATTTACGATTTGAGCAAATTAATCAAAAGAATAAATTTCTTATCCGAAAAGAATAGTTACTTTTGTTGCAACGCAATCTCAGAATTAAACTTTGATTTATAGGAACTAAAGTATCATTTATAAAAACTAAGATTTAATTCTTAAGAACAGAAGTTTAATTCTGAGATTGCGTTGCAACAATATCCACTTTATAATACAAGGAAATCATGTCTGCACAGTATATAATGAAGAAAATGCCCGATATTCATGGAACGGGCGAGGAAATCACCTATCCGCAAATGGTTATGACGGGGCAAACGGGAACTCGTGAACTGGCGGAATACATATCCGCGAAGTGCGCTTTTGCCAAAGGGGTCACCGAAGGGGTGATACTGGAGCTTGGAGAAGCATTGGCGCATGAAATGGCCATGGGACGCTCGGTTAAGATAGAAGGGATAGGCGTATTCTCACCCGCGCTTGCCCTGCGTGAGGACAAAGAACGCGAAAAGACCGATGAAAATGCGGTACACCGCAACGCCCAAAGCATCGTCGTGGGCAACATCAACTTCCGGGCCGATAAAAGACTGGTCGGAGAAACCCGCCGGAAATGTCGTTTGGAGCGTGCTCATTGGCGTCCGCGCCGTTCTTCGCAAAAATACGTTCCGGAACAACGTTTGGACATAGCCCGGAAATACCTGGAAGAGAATCCGTACCTCACCGTACGCATCTATTGCCGGCTGACCGGATTGCTGAAAAGTTCCGCTACCACGGAATTGCGTAAATGGGCGCATACGCCCGAAAGCGGAATCGGCATCAGCGGCTATGGCAGCCACCGCATATATATAAAGGAATAAGGACAGGGCGGAGCTTTCACCGTTTAATTTTTAAAGCGATGCACTGTATTCGACGAAAATAATGGTATCTTTGCATTCCATTATAACAGACAAGATGTTAAGTATATGTTGAAATTCGGTTTATACCAAGAATATCTGTCATTCAGACGGTATAAACGAAATCATACGTATTTACTTATAAGAAAAAAATAATAAATACAGATATGGCAAAAGAAAAAATCATCCTCACGGGCGACCGCCCCACAGGACGCCTGCACATCGGACATTATGTAGGCTCGTTGAGACGCAGAGTGGAGTTGCAGAACTCCGGACTGTATGACAAGACATTCGTGTTCATCGCCGATGCGCAAGCATTGACAGACAACATGGAGAATCCTGAAAAAGTACGTCAGAACGTTATCGAGGTAGCCCTCGACTATCTGGCTTGCGGACTGGACCCGGCGAAGAGTACCATCTTCATCCAGTCGCAGATACCGGAACTGTGCGAACTGACTTTCTATTATATGGACCTTGTCACCGTATCGCGCCTGCAACGCAACCCGACGGTAAAGACGGAAATCCAGATGCGCAACTTTGAAACGAGTATTCCGGTAGGGTTCTTCACCTACCCCATCAGCCAGGCCGCGGACATTACAGCGTTCCGCGCCACCACCGTTCCCGTCGGCGAAGACCAGGAACCGATGATTGAACAGGCCCGTGAAATCGTACGCCGCTTCAACTTCATCTACGGCGACACGCTGGTGGAGCCGGAAATCCTTCTGCCGGACAATGCAGCCTGTCTGCGCCTGCCGGGTACGGACGGAAAAGCCAAGATGAGCAAGTCTTTGGGCAACTGTATCTACCTTTCCGATACCGCCGACGAGGTTCAGAAGAAAGTGAAGAGCATGTACACCGACCCCGACCATCTGCGCGTACAAGACCCGGGTAAGATTGAGGGCAATACCGTATTTACTTACCTGGATGCCTTCTGCCGTCCCGAACACTTCGAGCGTTACCTGCCCGACTATCCTTCCTTGGAAGAACTGAAAGCGCACTATCAACGTGGCGGTTTGGGTGATATGAAAGTGAAAGGTTTCCTCAACAATATCATGCAGGAAACGTTGGAACCGATTCGTAATCGCCGCAAGGAATTCGAGAAAGATATTCCGGCCATTTACGATATGCTGAAGAAAGGCTGTGAAACGGCACGCGAAACAGCCGCAGCGACATTGGACGACGTGCGTCGAGCCATGAAGATTAACTACTTCGATGACGCGGAACTTATCGCGGAACAGGTAAAGAAATTCAGCGCGGAATAAAGAAAAGCATACAAGAAAGGGCTGTACCCGTCACCGGATACAGCCCTTGTTCTTTTCCATTTATCTGTTAGTTGGCAGATTTTACTAATACCACACGGTTCAGAATCGGTTGTCCGAACTTGTCAACACCACCGTCGGCGGAAACTTTCAAGCGGTTGGCAGGAATACCGTAATCCTTTACCAAAACATCTACCACGGCCTGCGCACGTTTCAAACTCAACTCTTTGTTGAACTCAGGAGTACCTGTTGCAGAGTCGGCGTAACCGTTTACCGTATAAGTTGCATTCGGGAACTCTTGCATCTGTTTTGCCAGGTAAGAGATGTTCATAACCTCACGCGGAGATAATTCGGCAGAACCTATCTTGAAGAATACGGTACGCGGCGCGATGTTCGGATCGGTAACGACAACTTCGGTTTCGGTAACTTCTACCGGTCTGTTCTGCGCTGCGGTCAGAGCTGACTCCAACTGTTGGTTGGCGGCAGCCATTTCAGCCATCTGTTGCTGCATAGCAGACAATTCGAGAGCGGAAATCAACTGTGGCATCGGACGGTTGAAACCACGTTTCGGGAAGTGGTAAGTCAAACCGAGCGTAGCACTGAATACGCCGTCATAACCTTTGCCGGCAACTGTTCCGTCGAATTTATCCTCAACACCCATCGCACTGAGCTCCAGATTAATGTCTATCGCATTCGAGATACGGAAGCGGTTGATAATACCTGCGTTTACCGACAGCGCCTGACGGTGAGGCTTTGTATAGTTATGAGTAATACCGGCTCCCAGGTAAGGGATGATTTCGTATACACGGTCCTGGTTGTATCCGCCAAACAGGGCATTCAGGTTGAACATTACGTCACCGTGGAAGTTCATATAGTCAAAGCGTTGCTTGTACGAACCGTTTTCACGTTGGGTACCCTTTACATAATCGGCTAACGGGTCTGTCGTGAAACCTTTTGCCTGAAGGCCGCTATACTGCAAACGCAATCCGAGCCCCGGAGTGAACCATTTACCGACAGAGATATTCATCGTAGGGCTGATACGCTTACCGAAGTCGCCCAACTCCTGATCGTTGTCTCCATACATTACCGATGCACCGCCACCGATAGAGAAGAACCAGTTGCTCCAGAACGGATTTGTGATTACTTGGTACTTATCCTGTACCTGAATAATGTCTACCTGTTCTACAACAACAGGTTTTTGCTGCGCCATAGCGGCAGAAGATACGCCGGCCAAAGCCAGCAACATTAGAATCTTTTTCATATACCTTAAATAGTTAAGTTGGTTAATTAAATTCTTTATCATTCAAACTGATTAATTAACGCCGGCAAGACTAAAAGGTTCTGAAAAAAAGATTTTTTTTAATAGTTGTGGACAAATAATATAAAAAGCAGGCACGGATTATACGGAAAATCAGGGATTTATTTATCGTCACCTGTGAAGTTCCATATAATCCGTGCCCGGAATTTATGCCGGCCCTCTATGCTTTATAAAGGGAAAAGTACGCAAATCGTCATTTCAGGAACAGCTTTTCAATGTCCTCTTCCTTGATAGTGGCAAGAACCGTACGCCCGTCAGGCGTATAGTTGGGAGTGGAACAAGCAAACAGGCTGTCCACCAGATTGGACATCTCATCATTGCTCAGCACTTGTCCGTAGACAATGGCTGCCGCACGCGCCAGTGTCAGCGCAAGGATAGTCCGGACTTCTTCCTTAACGTCATTACCTTTCTCCATAGCGGTATGCACCATATTGCGCACCAGCTCCACGGGATTCAGTCCTTCGATACCGGAAGGAATACCGTTGATGGCGTAACTGCCTCCGCCCAAAGGACTGAGGTCGAAGCCCACTGCCGCCAAATCATCCGACAGGCTTTCCAGTACCGCCGCCTCGGAAGCCGGCAACTGAATCATTTCCGGAAACAGCACTCCCTGAGATACCCCTTGTTTCTGGCGAATCTGATTCATATACCGGTCGAACAACACACGTATATGCGCGCGATGCTGGTCTATCAGCATCAAGCCGGACTTTACGGAGGTAAGAATAAAGCGTCCCTTGAATTGCAGATGCTGCGCTCCCTTCTCCATCGAAGAAGGCTCACCGGAGTACAACAAAGACGATTGGGAAGATGCCGCAACCGGTTCTGCCACGGCAGAAGCCGTTTCCCCGAAATCAAAAGGCTCTTCCGCCATAACAGGCTCGTTCATCTTGCTCGCTTTCTCCAAGCCGGAGTACAACCCCTCCCATTCCACGCTCTGACGGGAATAATTACCTCCGCCACCGTAGGAAGAGGCAGATGAAGTTTTGAAAGGATTGAAGTCCGCATTATAATGCACTTTAGGCGGTTCGATAGGGCGGCTTTGCTCAAATGCCGGAATATCGGGCATACCCTCGGTGTCAAAGTCGATGGACGGTACGGCGTTGAACTTGCCAAGCGATTCTTTAACGGCGGCCGAAAGTATCTGCCAAATAGCCTGTTCATTCTCGAACTTGATTTCCGTCTTCGTAGGGTGTATATTCACATCTATGTTGGCAGGGTCGACTTCGAAATAGATGAAATAGGATATTTGCTCCCCTGCGGGAATCAGTTGCTCATAGGCATCCATAACCGCTTTATGGAAATACGGATGGCGCATGTAGCGTCCGTTCACGAAAAAGTACTGATGCGCGCCTTTCTTGCGGGATGTCTCCGGCTTCGCCACAAAACCGGAAACCTTTATCATCGTCGTATCTACATCCACTGAGAGCAGTTGCTGGTTCAGTTTCTTACCGAATACGGCAAGAATACGTTGGCGCAACGGCATGACGGGCAGATTGAACAGCTCCGTATCATTGCTGTACAGATAGAAAGCGACATCGGGATGCACCAAAGCGATACGCTCAAACTCGGTCAGGATATTGCTCAGCTCCGTTGAATTCGCTTTCAGGAATTTACGGCGGGCGGGAATATTGAAGAACAGGTTTTTTACGGAAAAGTTACTGCCCTTAGGACAAGATACGGCTTCCTGGCTTTCGACTTTGGAACCGGCAATCACAAGCCGCGTACCGAGTTCTTCATCAGCCGGACGGGTTTTCAGTTCCACCTCTGCCACCGCGGCAATAGAAGCCAATGCCTCGCCGCGGAAACCCATCGTACGCAAAGCGAACAAATCGGACGCTTCACGTATCTTAGAGGTGGCATGGCGTTCAAAGGACAGACGGGCATCCGTTTCGGACATTCCCTTTCCATCGTCGATAACCTGAATGCAGGTTTTTCCGGCATCCGTTATCAAAACATGTATTTCTCCGGCTTCCGCATCAATCGCATTTTCTACCAATTCTTTGATGACAGATGCCGGACGCTGAATCACCTCTCCGGCAGCAATCTGGTTCGCAACCGAATCGGGCAGCAAATGAATGATATCGCTCATGATAAGTAGTAAGTATAAAGTATGAAATATAAAGGTACGGAAAAATTCAGATGATACCGTTGGTTATAGCGTACCATAGGTATATCAGCAAAGCTATGATAAGCAGCAGTACTCCCAGATGAACGGGTTTACGCCCGCTTTCCTTGCGACGCTTCAGATGGGTGGTACCCTCAACGAACTTTCCCCGGATATCTTCGGGTGAAAACTCTTTTTCCGGCAACATGCCTAATTCGCGCTTGGCATCTTCTTCCATTTTAGCCAGCTTCTCTTTCCGTTCATCCACATAGATATATGAATGGTGAAAACCTCGCGGCTTACGCATTGTAAACATTCCCATAGCGTTATTTTTTAGTTCGTTTTATATGCATATCTCTTGGCGAAGTTAAAGGTTTCCGGTCACTTTTTTGCAATGTTTCACCCGCTTTTTTACCTCGCCACTCAAAGATGTCATACTTATCCAACGGACGGATGTAATCAAACCACACGAAGGACGGCAGTTTCATCTTGTCCGCCGGTATCTGGTCCATGGGATACAATATACCATTGGACTTGCCTATTAAAGCGGCTTCTTCCATTTTGCGGTCTTTGAGATAGATACGAAGGAAACTGCCTTCGGCATAATTCATTCCGATCATCGTACTGTCTTTCTCCTCCGGATAGAAGATAATCAAAACATTACCGTTCACATCCACACGGCGCATATCTCCATTTTGGAAAAAGGCTTTCATCTCCTTGCCCGTCACCTGGTTATAATGGACAGAATCTTTTTGTTCGACAGCCAATGCCTGGTTGATGATATGCGCCCAATCGATGGTGCTGTCATTCATGTAGACCTTTATCTCCTCACCGAGCAATTGCTGCGCACCATGCCACAGGATGGGGTCTGTGTACATTGTCATGCAGGAATCTTTGGAGTTGTAGACCAAAGAGTCGCACACCGCCTGCACATCCGTCCGATAGGCACGTACTTTATGATAAACACGCATTTCACGATAAGCGGAATCGGTATTCATATGGTAAGTTACCAATCGCAAGGTGTCGCCATGCATGAAAAGGCTGTCGCCCTGGGAATAGTCTATGGCAACCGCGCGCCGGGTGGCGATGGCATTGCCGGTCAGTTCATTGTAGAAACAGTAATTACCGGTAAGCATATTCTTGTTTACCGTATCATTCATCTGTACATTATCGAAGGCTTCGCCATATCCCAATTTGCGATCGTAAAAAAGACTGTCGCCGGTAAGTTTCTTGCCTTCATTAGTCAATACGGAACGGTCTAATAATTCCGCTTGCTCGGAAACGGTGTTATACTCTCCGCGCTCCGAATAGATATGATTCTTATCGCTGACAATATCGGAAGGCCCCAGAATAGTGGCTATTTTGGACTCCGTACTGTATTTCAGCGTGTCGGAAGTAAGGACAAATTTGGGATTTACCAGTTTCACCTCATGGTTGAACACCGCCAGTTTGGTTGCCGGACTGTACTCTCCCCATTCGGAAGTAAGGACATTTTCCTCGTCGGTCAGCGTACCGCCGTCAAAGTAATATCCTAAATTGTAAAGACGGTCGTAATTCAGGCTATCCGTCGTCAGTTCCGTATTACGATTAATCATGCGGACATTCTCACGCAACATGGCAAGCTGCGACATCCCGTCATAATACAGGTAGTCGCCGTATATAAATAAGGTGTCTCCCTGCTCCATGCGGACATTGCCGAACGCTTCTACGGAATTGATTTTTTCGTAAATCAGAGCGCTGTCGCAAAACATGTACATACTGTCATGCTTCATCCGGACAGAACCAATCAACACCTGCACATCGGGGCGCAACTGTTTATCCGCCTGCGCCTCATCGGCATAAAGCAAATCCACACGTTTCTTTTTCTTGTCAGGCTCACTTTTCCTGTCCTGGGCGCTCAGCAAACAAACGCCGAACAGGCATATCAAACCAATTATCAGTCTTTTATCCATCCCGGATACTTGAATGTACAGTTTCTCCAATTTTCGTTGATGCGAACGTAAGTGTGTTTCTGTTTTTCACGAATCCACTTGTCCAGCATTTCATCACGACGTTTCTCCAATACGATTTCCTTCAAGTTCTGATAATCGTCGGCAACGGTTGCCTTATGACCGTTTGTACGGCTTTTCAGTTTCACGATAACACATTCCTCCTTACCTGTTTTCTGCGGAATCATGGTGAAAGCTTCGGAGATTTCCCCTACTTTCATTTTGTCTACCACTTTGGCGATTTCGGGCGGCAACTCCTGCATCTCGAATTTGGAAGTGTTGGTATTGGGATTAGGCAGCAAACCATGATTGTTGCGCGTATCCTTGTCTTGCGAAAGTACCGATGCCGCTTCCTCAAAAGAGAATTTTCCGTTACGGATATCATCGGCGATGGAATCCAGACGCGCCATACCTGAAACTAACGCTTCTTCGGGTATATGCGGCTTCAGCAAAATATGACGCACTTTAATACGGTCGCCCCGCTTCTCCATCAACTGGATAATGTGGAAACCGAACTCAGACTCTACAATCTTAGATACTTTATTGGGGTCTTGCAGATTGAACGCCACGTTTGCGAAAGCAGGGTCCAGATATCCGCGTCCCGTAAACGGCATTTCGCCGCCGTTGATAGCCGTTCCGCGGTCTTCCGAATACATACGCGCCAACGTGGAAAAGCTGGTTTCGCCCTTCGTAATACGATCGGTAAAATCGCGCAAACGTTTCTTTACGTTCTCTATTTCTTCCAAAGGAACTTTCGGCTGCTGAGTGATTATCTGTACCTCTACCTGGGTCGGAATATAAGGAATACTGTCTTGCGGAAGGTCTTTGAAGTAACGGCGTACCTCGGCAGGCGTTATCTTGATTTCACCAACCAGTTTCTGCTGCATTTTCTGTACTTTCAAACCCTCACGCGCATTGTCACGCAAGGTTTCACGAATCTGGCTGGAGGTCTTATTGAAATACTCCTCCATTTTTTCGCGGGAACCGATATTGGTGATGTACATATTCGTCATATAGTCCACACGCTGGATAACTTCAGCTTCGGAAACTTCAATACTGTCGAGTGCGGCCTGATGCAGAAACAACTTTTGTACGGCAATTTCTTCCGGTATCACACAGTAAGGGTCCCGGTCAAACTTACGCCCTTCGTACAAAGCGCTCATACGCGCCTCTTCCACTTCGGACTTTAATATAGCCTCGTCGCCTACTACCCACACAACCTCGTCAATCACATTGTCTTGTCCATAAACGGTAGAACCGGCTAACAGCGTCAAGGCAAATAAAACTACAAACTTAAAGTTCATACACTTCTTCATTCTTGGTGTCTTATACTAATAATATTTAATTTTGTCTCTTTTCTCCGCACGTCGATACAAGTCTTCTTTCACTTGCTTCATAAACTCCACCTGCTTCATATTGAGCATCATATCTTTCACTTGGGTACGGGCGAACTCATACGGTTCCTGTTCTCCCACGGCACGATAATCACTCACATTCAGGAAATAATGAAAGGCCGTGTCTTTCAATTCCACGTGGCGGTTCTTATTCAGATATTCTCCGGCATCGGGCACTTTCAGCGGCATCAAATCCATCACCTCGGTTATCGGCACCCACTTGTCGTAAAAATACTCGTACTTCACCGCATTCTGCAAACTGTATTTTTCCAGATGTTCCACAGCTTCGCGGGTTTCCGTCTTGTACCAACGGCGGACACTGCCCAACTGAGGAGCCGTAAGAGGGACTTTTATGAACAATCCTTTCATCAAAGGACGCTCCACCTTAAAAAGTTCCTGATGTTTCTCATAGTAACCGGTCAGTTCCGCTTCCGAGATTTCTTCGGAAAGAGTTTGATTTATCAATTCCTGCTGATAAGTGTGCATAATCAGCGCTTTCCGGTAATTCTCCACCAACTTGTCTATTTCATCGCTGTTGGGAATATTGCTTTGAGCTTTCTCGTACAACAATACATCTTCCGCCCAGTTACGGATATAATGTTCGGCAAACAACAGACTGTCATCCTTCGACAAATCCGCGGGAAGCACCGATTGCAAGTCCTCATGGTAAAGGAAGTTGCCATCTAATTCCACCAGCGGCGTTCGTCCTCCGTGATCGTGCCGCTCCTTGCATGATCCGCAGAAAAGAAGAATTAAAAGCCCCAAACAGGTTGTTCGCATTATCAACTGATATTTACTATATTTTAAGGTACGAAGATACGGCTTTAATCGGTTGCATCAGTGATTATTAACGGTTTTTAAAACCTCTTGGTTAATTTCAACCTTAGCCGAGGCTCGTAAACGGGCTGTCCACTGATTATCCAAATAGTTCTGATAATCCGCGACCAACCGGTCTTTTACCTCCCGATAGTCGTCCGGGCCTTTTACCTTTTCACCTAACACAGCAGTAAAAGGGAATGACACCATCGGAGGGGCATCCTTACCTTTGAACACTAAATCATCGACATACGCATTGTCACCGGGAGCGAACAATCCTTGTTCCGCAAAAATCTGAGGCTGCGCACCGGCATTAAACGTCAGACGAATCGCATCCTTCCATTCCGCCTCCGGCAGGCTCTTCAAAAACTTACGGGCCTGTTTGGCAATACGTTTGCTCACTCCATGCAGTACAATGCCTTTGTATCGCGGCTCTTTCCACTGATAATCGGAACGGTGCTTTTCGAAGTAAGCTTGCAGTCCGGCTTCATCCGTTGCAGCCCGTTTACGGATTTCTTGTTCCGTAATCTTATCCGCCAGCAACCGATTCCCGTAGTCCCGTACCAAACAACGTAAATCCGGATGTTTCTGCTCTAAACGCGTATTTTCATAATCGAGCACGGTTTTCATTATGAAAGCATCCAACTGCCTGCGCACACCGGCCGGATATGCCGCCGCAAAACGGGCAAAATCGTGTCCCGTATAGTTTTTTCCCGCCAGTGTAAACAAAGTACGGTTTGTTCTCCCTGTATTTATCAGCTCGTCCACACCTGTTTTGTCGGGGGTATACCGATATTCTTTCTTTAATTTCTCCACCTGCGCCTCTGCACCCGAATCCACTCCGTGACGATGTACCCGGCGAGCCATCAGCTCTTCTTTCATACTCTCAAAAGAAGGCATCTCCAATCGTTCAAGAACTTTTACAATATGAATACCTTGCGGAGTAAAAAAGGGCTGAGACATTTCTCCCGCCGACAGGCCGAAGACCACATCTTCAAACTCTACCGGCATCTGCAGCCAACTCACCCGGAATGCCTGTTTCTCATCGGAGAAACGCTCTACACAGGAATCAAAAGCCTCGCTATCCGGATTTCTTTGAAGATACTCATAAATGGAGTCCATCCGGGCAACCGCATCACGCAATGCGGCACCGGATACATTCTGAGGAAGGTATTTAAAAATATGGCTTACACGTACTTGCCCTGCACGATGGCCGGATTTCATTTTGTCGTACAACCTGCGGGCAGCTTTTTCGGTTACAACCGTATCGGTCAGATACGATTTTATCAACCGGCTGCGGTAACCTTCCACTCTTTCACGGAAAGCAAGAGCCGTGTCCAACCCGGCCGCTTCGGCGGCAGCGACTTTCAGCTTAAAGTTCACAAAGCGCTCTGCATACTTCCCCGGTGCGGCATACTCAGGAGCAAGTGACGCTTTATCCCTGTTATAGTTATACTCGAATTCAGAACGCAATACATCTTTCCCGCCGATGCGCATCAACACCGGGTCTTGTTGAGAGAAAACACTCCAACCCAGCCCGAGAAAAACCATCATCAAACAACTTCTTATCATAATCATCTATCTAAATAAGCAAAACCAAACAACAGGTAATATCACAAAGATACAATTTCATAAACAAATAATGCCCGAAAAGTATAAATTACTCTCCGGGCATATATCTTCATGGATGAATATTCTTTATTCAGGACGGCTATAATTCGGAGCCTCGCTGGTAATCGCGACATCATGCGGATGGCTTTCCAACACACCGGCATTAGTAATGCGAGTGAATTTGGCATCATGCAGCTTTTCGATATTGGCAGCGCCGCAATATCCCATACCTGCACGCAAACCGCCGGTCAGCTGATAAATCACCTCATACAAAGTTCCCTTATAAGGAACACGGGCTGCGATACCTTCCGGTACGAGTTTCTTCACATCGTTCGTCCCGCTCTGGAAATAACGGTCTTTAGAACCATTTTCCATAGCTTCCAAAGAGCCCATACCCCGATAGGATTTAAATTTACGACCGTTGAAAATAATCGTATCGCCCGGAGATTCTTCCGTTCCGGCAACCAGTGAACCGATCATCACAGAGTAACCGCCGGCCGCCAAAGCCTTCACCACATCACCCGAATAGCGCAAACCGCCATCGGCAATCAGAGGAACACCTGTGCCCTTCAGTGCCTTTGCCACATCATAAACGGCAGACAACTGGGGAACACCCACACCTGCAACGACACGAGTGGTACAAATGGAGCCCGGACCTATACCTACTTTCACTCCGTCAGCACCGGCCTCAACCAATGCCTTGGCAGCTTCACCGGTAGCAATATTACCGACAACAATATCGATATGAGGAAAATGCACCTTAGCTTCTTTCAATTTTTCAATAACCCCTTTGGAATGTCCATGAGCCGTATCGATTACGATAGCGTCCGCTCCGGCATCAACCAATGCCTGCATACGTTCCAAGGTATCGGCTGTCACACCTACACCCGCAGCTACGCGAAGGCGGCCCTTGCTATCCTTGCAAGCCATCGGTTTATCTTTAGCCTTGGTGATGTCTTTATAAGTAATCAAGCCTACCAGTTTATTGTCTTTATCGACTACCGGCAGTTTTTCTATCTTATATTCCTGCAAAATTTGAGCGGCAGCTTCCAAGTCTGTCGTCTGATTGGTGGTAACGATATTCTTTTTCGTCATTACCTCATCGATACGCTTGCTACGGTCTTTCTCGAAACGAAGGTCGCGATTGGTAACAATTCCTACCAAATATCCTTCATCATCCACTACCGGAATACCACCGATTTTATACTCGGACATCAAATCCAGAGCATCCGCAACCGAAGAACCTCTCTTGATAGTCACCGGATCATAAATCATACCGTTTTCGGCACGTTTTACGATAGCGACCTGGCGAGCCTGCTCTTCAATAGACATATTCTTATGAATCACACCAATACCGCCTTCACGAGCAATGGCAATAGCCATTTTCGCTTCGGTAACAGTATCCATAGCGGCTG
>OATX01000238.1_pt1 | contig 39422 bp, 34 predicted proteins | sample 1516741 | NCBI WGS metagenome assembly OATX01 (sample SAMEA2579984, study PRJEB22360) | human gut metagenome | biome: human gut; feature: human-associated habitat; material: faeces | place: Denmark | collected 2008/2010
ATGCCGTACTCCTATTATGAATAAAATTTACATTACATATGCCCCATTATGAGAATGTGCCATTTAATGTGCCGGATAATTGGATTTGGACGACTGTAGAGGAAATTTTAGAACTTGTTTCTGGGCAAGATTTTCCACCAGAAAAATATAATAATAATGTTTCAGGTGTTCCTTATATTATTGGAGCCAGCAATATTGAAAATGAACAACTAGTTATAAATAGATGGACAGAATTCCCCTCAGTTTTTTCATATATAAACGATTTACTCGTAGTATGTAAAGGTGCTGGTGTTGGAAAGATGGCTATTAACAATATTGGCACAGCTCATATAGCTCGTCAGATACAAGCGGTAAGGGCATATACAAATTATATCAATATTAAATACATAAAAGCCGTTGTAAAGCATAACATAGAAGATATAATATCAAAAGCCAATGGATTAATACCTGGATTGAAACGAGAGTTATTGTTATCTTTACAAATACCACTTCCTCCATTCTCAGAGCAACAGCGTATCATTATAGAAATGGAACATTTGTTTACTTTGATAGACAAAGTAGAAGAAAACAAATATGACCTACAGGCTATCATAAAACAGGCAAAGAATAAAATTCTTGATCTCGCTATTCATGGTAAACTTGTACAGCAAGACCTAAATGAAGAACCCGCTTCTAAGTTGCTAAAGCGTATCAATCCGAAGGCAGAAATCACTTGTGATAACGGACATTATACGCAGTTACCTTTTGAAGTACCTCAAAATTGGAGTTGGACAACACTTGGAAAAATTGGCAAATGGCAGTCGGGTAGTACACCAAATAGGCTGAATAAGGATTATTATAATGGGAATATTCCTTGGCTAAAAACAGGAGATTTAAATGATGGATATATTACCCATATTCCCGAATATATAACAGAAAAAGCTTTGAATGAAACTTCTGTGAAACTAAATCCTACTGGTAGTGTGTTAATTGCTATGTATGGAGCGACAATAGGAAAGATTGGAATATTAACATTTCCTGCTACAACAAATCAAGCCTGTTGTGCTTGTGAAGTCTTTAATGGGATAGACAGAGAGTTTATATTTCTCTTTTTATTATCCCATAGGGAAGAGTTTATAAAAATGGGAGGTGGTGGAGCACAGCCAAATATATCCAAAGAAAAAATAATAAACACCTATATTCCTTTGCCGCCATTTACGGAACAAAAAAGAATTATAAATGCGGTTAATAAGATATTTGCTCAATTAGATGCAATAATGGAGAGTTTATAGACTCTCCATTATTGCATCAAGATGTTTAAACATAATATTTATAGCTTCTACAATCTTCTTCTGTTGATTATAAGGAGGTATAGGTACTTCTATTGCCTTGAATAGTTTTTTGTTAAGATGCGGAATTGCAGAACCTACCTTATTCTCTCGTAGGGTCTTGCGATGCAAGCTTATTACTTGTAAGACATAATCAGCATTCATTTCATCTGTTATAGATAGCTGCTTAAATGTGCTACCTTGATAGCCATCTATTGGAGTTCTGAATACTTCTCCCGAATTTTCGCCATCAACCAATATCAAAAGAGAATTTGCCGGAATGTATTTGCCTGCCATTAACTTCTTAGCATCACGCTCACCGCGCAAATATTTAACATCAAGATTAATTCTTTCAATGCCACTTTGCTTTTCTCCATCAATTAAATTGCATAAGGTTTGCATAGATACAATTTGCCATCCTTCGGGTAACTGCGTATAATGTCCGATACGTTCTGCTATATTGTTACTGTATTCATTATAAATCAATATAATATGGTAACAAAATTCAAAAATTATTTGGCAAAAACTAATCTTGCCAAGAACACCGTCACCTCTTATGTGTGGACGGTGCAGTATTTCTTCAACCATTATGGAGAAGTGAATAAAAAGAACCTTTTGGCATACAAGGGGTATTTGGTAGAGAACTTCAAACCGCAGACAGTGAACCTGAGATTGCAAGGTATCAATAAGTTCTTGGAGTTTACGAAACAAGAAAAACTAAAAGTAAAGTTCGTAAAGGTGCAACAAAAGAACTTCTTGGAAAATGTAATCAGCGATGCCGATTATAAATTTCTCAAAGCACGGCTTAAAGCAGATGGATACGAAGAGTGGTATTTCATCGTGTGGTTCATGGCTGCGACTGGATCACGTGTTAGTGAGTTGCTCCACATTAAAGCGGAACACATCAAAGTGGGCTATCTTGATTTGTATAGTAAAGGCGGAAAGATTCGACGACTATACATCCCCAAGAATTTACGGACAGAAGCAGAAAAATGGTTGAAAAGTCAAGGCTTGACATCAGGCTATATCTTCCTGAACCGTTTCGGACAGCGTATTACTACTCGTGGAATCGCTTCCCAACTCAAGCATTTTGCCGAAAAATACGGAATGAATAAGGAGGTGGTTTATCCTCATTCATTCCGTCATCGTTTTGCCAAGAACTTCCTTGACCGCTTTAACGACCTTGCTTTACTTGCCGACCTCATGGGGCATGAAAGCATAGAAACCACTCGTATCTATCTTCGTAGAACTGCCAGCGAACAGCAGAAGATTGTGGACAAGGTTGTAAATTGGTAAGTCCATCTCCTTAGAGGCTAGCCCTACGCCTCTAAGGAATTTTCTATATAGTCAAGTTGCTCAAATAATTTTTCAATTTTTGCGACTATGCGTTGCTGTTCTGCAAGGGGAGGAACCGGAAATATCGTATCTGCAACTTTATCGGAATTTAGATTTGTAACGACTCCACCACTTGCAACATTAGTAAATTGTTCGAAAGCAAAAGAAGATGAAAGTAGATGGTACAAGAAGTCTGATGTATACACTTCTCCAATTGGAGAGATAACCAACCAACCGTCATGTATACAACCATCCACATTTAATATATATGGTCGACCAAAGCTCATTGAATTTGTCAAAAGAAAATCTCCTTTATGGACAAATCTTGATTTTTTCATACCTTCAGGACGGATTTTTTCTTTTACTGAGTCAATATACTTTCCTTCCCTTGTTGTGTCGCCAATCTTAATCCAGTTGATTCCATTTTTATCATCGGTTAGGTAATCTTTTATTGGTCGAGGAGAACCACCTCTGGCTATATTGTTTATATCTCCCAACCTACTCCAACACCATGAGTTTGGTATCTCAAACGGTCTCTTCCCATACTGTCCGTTATCACAAGGTGTGAAGTCAGGATTTATACGTTTGAGCAATTTCGAAGCAGGTTCGTCATTTGGATCTTGTATTACGAGTTTACCATGTATTGCAAGGTCAAGGATTTTAGACTTTGCCTGTTTAATGATAGCTTGTAAATTCACTTTCCCTTGCTCTATTTGGTTAATTAGGGTAGCCCATTTATTTAAACAGCGAACGATTCTTCTTTGCTCCTCAATCGGAGGGAGTGGGATTAAGACTTCATTGATTGTACTAACAGACAATCCGGGTTGAGCTGTTGATGTTGCATATTGATTAAGATTCAAATGTATAAGAGTATGCACGGCCCATTCTACATCTGTTTTGCAATAAGTTTCAACAACGACAGCATGCTCTGTCGCATAAAACAAACCCTCTGCAAAATTGATATTTCCGCATAATGCACCTTGCCTGCCAATTAAAGGGAAACGTCCATTTCTATTGTAACTACAAACATAACCTCTAAGGCCATTGCCTCCATAGCAAGGAAACCTATGCTCAGAATCTTCTTTATCAGAAATATCTTTTGCTGTTATATTCTTGCCTGCTTGTAAAGTGAATACTTCTCCTAGTGTTGTCCACTCCCACGAACTTGGAATTTCAAACGGTACGTTCTCATAATGGGGCGTATCAGAAGTTTTAGCTGTTTTTTTACTACGCTTTATTTTTCCCTCTTTTATTAAACGTTCTTTCTCTGCTTTAATGCGTTCAAGTAATACGGATGCAGGTTCGTCATTCGGATCTTGAGGAACAAGTTTACCACGAATGGCGAGATCTAGTATTTTTTGACGTAATTTCTTTGTATCCATTTGAGTTAGTCTTTGTTTAAGAATAGATTGCAAAACTCATTCAATTGCTGCTGCATGCGTTCTTGTGGAATGAGAATACGCTTGTATTCAGCAATCATGGTAGGACTCATACTTCGACTCATGGCATATTCTACTACTACCCGGTCTGCTTCTGGGCAGAGAATAATGCCGATAGACGGATTCTCGTTAGAACGTTTTACATCTCGGTCAAGTGCTTCCAAATAAAATTCCAGCTGTCCAAGGTCGCGAGGATGAAACTTTGTCTTTTTCAATTCCACAGCAACTAATGCCTGTAAACCACGATGAAAGAACAATAGATCAGCCTTGAATGTAGATGTTCCAATATTAAGACGGTATTCCTGATCCATGAATATAAAGTCCTTTCCCAGTTCAAGAATAAACTGTTTCATGTGTTCTACTAGGCCATTTCTAAGTTTTGATTCGCTATGCTTCTTAGGCAGATTCAGAAAATCAACAAATAGAGTATCTTTGAACATGATTGGTGCATTAGGATATGTTTCAAGCAATCCTTTTGACATATTGTCCTTATTCCCTAATAACCCTGCATAAGTCTGATTAGAAATACAACGCTGAAGTTCTCGTTTTACTAAATGCTCTTTATTGGCATAGAGTATATAGAACATTCGCTCTTCACAGCTTTTACATCGACATAATATTTCTATATGATTAGTCAAAGTAGTTAATTCCAATATTTTAGGCATTGGTATAGATATTGGGTATATTATTTGTGCAGTTTTCGACTGCACAATTACAGGTACCTCCTGTTCATACTCGCCAGCTACAATTTGTGCAGTTTTTGGCTGCACAAATTCTGCATCCAAATATTTTCTTATTGTCGCTATGAATGTTTCCGATGAATACTCATCATAAAACATTACCATATTGTAAATATTTCTCTTGCTATACCCTTTTAGTTCAGGGCGTTGGGAACGTATATATTCAGACAATTGCGAAACGACCTTACTTCCCCATTCTTCGCTCTTCAGTTTAGCAGATACATATCCACCTACATGCCATGCTGTGAGTAGTAACTCTTCATTGACGGCTCTTGAAGCATTAGTTTTATGTTGGAGAATAATATTTATGATTTCTCCGAATTGCTGTTCTATTGATATTGCGATGTCGTTATTCTTCATACGCTTAATCTTCATTTATGTTTGCAAGCAGCTTCTCAAGTTCTGCTACTGCTGAACTAATAGTTTTACTTTTCTCTTTTATTTCAGCCATCAACTCTGCCAAGGAGCGGTCATCAGCCTCTCCTCCTTGTTTTATCCAGGTTATATCAAGGCTCGTCTTGTCACGAGTAAGAATATCATCTACTGGATATTTACGCCAACGACCTTGAGGGTTATTGGCAGCATCATAAGTTTCTTTACGTCCGGCTAAATTTCCTGCATTATAGCATGTGACAAAATCATCCAAATGATGTCTCTCTAATTTATTAGTAGCAAGCGTATGTTTGATATCAGTACGATAATCATAGAACCAAATCTCTTTTGTCGGTTGACCTTTGGAAAAGAACAATACATTTGCTTTTACGCCTTGTGCATAGAAAATACCTGTAGGCAAACGAAGTATCGTATGTAAGTTGAAGTCTGAGAGCAACTTCTTGCGAATTGTTTCTCCCGCACCACCTTCAAAAAGAACATTATCTGGTAATACAACAGCTGCACGACCTCCAGTTTTGAGCATTAACATAATGTGTTGAAGAAAGTTCAACTGATTGTTCTTCGTTTCTACATAGAAATCCGGACGGTTAATATCAACAGAACCAGCCGGACGAGTGCCGAAAGGAGGATTGGCAAGTATTACATCTACAAGGGTAGATGGTTCTTTCTCCAAGGAATCCTCGCAAACAATTGGACTTCGGTCTGTTCCCACACCATGTAAATATAGGTTCATAGAAGCAAGTGTCACAACCAATGGAGTGTTATCTACACCATGCAGTGCCCTGTTACGCAAGAAATCACGTTTCTCCTTACTAGCAGACTGTCCTTTCATGTAATCATACGCAGTCAAGAGAAAACCTCCGGTACCGCAGGCTGGGTCACAAACTGTTTCTCCAATTTGCGGGGCTATGCAATCCACCATTGCTTTGATGAGTGGACGTGGAGTAAAGTACTGACCGGCACCACTTTTCTTGTCCTGTCCATTCTTCTCAAGGATGCTTTCGTAGATAGCACCTTTCACGTCTCCATCCATGATCAGCCATTGTTCTTCATTAATCATGGTAATGACTTTTTTTAAATAAACAGGCTTGTCAATCTTGTTTTGCGCTTTTGTATAAATTGTGCCAATGAGGTTTTCCTGTTCACTCAGCAGTTTCAGAGTATCCTCGTATTGCTTTACTAAATCAAGACCGTCAAGAGCTATTAAATCACTCCATTGATAACCTGTTGGTATTGCAGATTCCTCTCCAAACATTTCTACATTCTCTGCGTCCATCTTCAAAAATAAAAGATAGGTGAGCTGTGTGATATAATCAGTAAAGCCGATACCTTGTCCGGCAAGAGTTGTTGCCAGATTCCAAACTTTTTTGGTGAGCGATTGCTCTGTTGTATTATTTGTTGCCATAAATTTATGCTGCTTTTCTTAAAACTATAAATGTGTATAGAGACTGTAAAGCTTCGTTGGCTTTCTGCATATTGCCAAAGGCACGAATCATTTGTGCTGCCTGAGTTGCATCATCTTCACGAATCTCTTTGATCGTACAAGCTCCGTTGGAAGCGATATAATCTACAATACGACTGATAACTTCACGTTGTTTATCTGTTATTTCACGCTGATTTTGTCCTAACCATAGATTAAAATACTGTTTAGATGTAGAAACAACACTATCTAACCGATCAATTTGGTGTAAAGCAAAACGTACAAGCTGTATAATATTAGTCAAAGCATCGCTTTCTTCTTTTGTAGAAGAACGTCGAACACTGTTTGGATTCAGAATGGCATATGAGTTCCATAATTGTTTGGAAGTAAAATGATTGTTTGCCATCTTGAGTTTATTTTCCAAATCTTTTAACATTGAATAAGTAATTGGCTTACCTTCATTATTATAAATTATACGTAGAGCTTCTATTTCATCACTATGTTCTTTGCAGAAATCTTCAAAGGCTTCTGTTGTACTTTTAGCTTCTTCTATTGAAAAACCTTTAGATATAAGCGTGTCCTCACCAGGCATCAGTGTGTTGACAAACCCGGCAGCAAGAATAAGCAGATACCTGCGCGCATCTGCATGATTTGCAAGCGGTGAAACTAAACCTTTCCGTTCATTATTAGGCTCTTTTGTACTTATGAATGGCGGCAGAATATTGTTTTCAAGTGCTTCGTAAACCCTTGAAGCAAGTTCTTTCATGTCGTCATTGGCTAAACGTACGAACTCATTCCGCTGTGAATTATCAGCTTTGTTGTATATTCTGGAAAGCGTTGCAGCAAGACGTCTCAGATGTTCATCAGGAAGATACCCATGAGTAATCTGTTCCAATAGCTCTTTAAGAGTAATAATCTTTGTAGCTGGTTTATCGGTTATCGTAGAGATTGTTTTCTCGTGTTCAGTAACACCTACGGCATCAACTAAATAAAAACAATCTTTACTGAACGCATTTGGGGTGACATTCCGTAACTGCTCATCTCCTATTGTACGTACACCACGTCCTTTCATCTGTATATAGAGCGGTAAAGATTCTACATCACGCATGAAAATCAATACTTCAAGAGGCTTAACATCTGTACCAGTTGCTACCAATGTACAAGTTACGGCAATTCTGAAATCCTTATCATTCCGGAACTGACGTATCAGTTCATTACTATCGCCCGCAGAATAAGTTATTTTCTGCACAAAACGGTCATCTGTACGTCCAAATACTTCTTTAGCTATCTGTACGATATTGCTGGCATGAGTCTCATTTAGAGCAAAGATCAAAGTCTTTGGCAGATAGTCAAAATTAGCATCCCGCTGTGGATCATTGAATAACTCCGTATAGACTACATCACGATAAGTAGACAGAATAAGTTTTATTTGCGCAGGATTAATGACACTTCTGTTTAGCTCTTTATTGGTGTATGTTTTTGTTTCTTTATTGGAAATAGTTTTTACAACTCCAGTATAACGTGTTTCTTCTTTGATTTTTTCTCCTTCTAATATAGCACCGCCATTTTCTGTAACCTGAGTTTTGATTCGATATACACGGCAATCTACATTTACACCATCAACGATGCTTTTCTCTAATGTGTAATTGACTATGCGATTATTGTTAAAGAATGCCATTGTTTCAGGAATAGGTGTAGCTGTCAATCCAACAAGTCTGGCTGTATCAAAATATTCCAATACCTTACGCCAATTCCCATAAATGGAGCGGTGACACTCATCTATGATAATCAAATCAAAATAATCATGTGGTAAATTGGGATTAGGAGGCAATACAACTTCTTCTGTAGGCTCATTATCATCATCATTGTCATTATCCTCAATAGTATCTCCTTTCAGAAAAGAAAAAAGACGCTGTATTGTTGAAATAACGACATTACTATCAGATGGTATAGAAGAGGAACGAAGGCGATTTACTGTAAATATTGTATTGAATGCATCTCCATTTTCTGTCAGCCGAAAAGTTCCGAATTCCCCCTCTGCCTGTTTTCCGAGGTTATTTCTATCCACAAGAAATAATACTCTTCTCATTGGAGTATATGAAAGAAGACGATATGCAGCAAGACATGCAGTATATGTCTTACCTGCACCTGTTGCCAATACCATCAAAGCACGATTCTGCCCACTCCTGAAACTTTTTTCCAGTTCGGTAACTGCCTCATACTGACAATCACGCAATCCTTTTTTTCGCAAAGTTGGGAGTCCGGAAAAATAATCATTTATTCCCAACAGTTTAACCAATTCATAAGGAGTTGGAATCGTCATAATTTGCTTGAAACAAGAATCCTGTTTACGAAAGTCACAGAAGTACAAGTCCTTTCCATTTGAAGTAAATATGAAAGGCAAAGGCTTTTGGTATACTTGATAGATATTAGGAACATTCCGGGCATATAAAACAGCCTGTTCACAAACATTATTGGAAAAAGGATCTATCTCTTCTCTTTTAGCTTCAAGCACACCAACAGCCTTTCCATTAATGAAAAGGAAATAATCAGCCTCAAGATTACCTTTTAAAAGTCCTTCTCTTATAGCAACTGCAGTACAGTTTGGTTCATAGTTGTCCCTATCAACCACTTTCCAACCAGCATCGCTAAACCACTGATCTATTTTTTGCCTTGCTTTTTCTTCTGGTGTCATATATTCCTATATTTTTATATTATCGGAAGTTGTATACTAAGACAATAATAACATCTACAAATACGAAGAACTATTGGCGTTCTTCTTTGTCTGCTATTAAGTCTTTTAGGTCAACTTGAAGAATTCCAGCGATTTACTGTAAAGTCTCCAAGTTCAGCTGAATTCTGTTACAAGTATACGTATTGACCATGCTAAAACTTTTATCCAGTTTTTTGCTAACCACGTTTGTGAAATGCCTTTCTCTGACAAAACAGCCTTTATCTTATTTTATTTCATTTTTAGATATAATTATTTACGCAAATATAGCAATTATACTAATGATTTGGATTCTTTTATTATTTTTGTAATCAACATATAAGATCGCATACATATGCGACATAATTGTTGCATATCTTTTTAAAACAAAAACGATATTACATCTCAATATTAAAAATTTAAAGGATGTAAATCATTCCCTATTAAGTTTTTATCCCCCAAAGACCGACACCAAATAACTTACTACAAACGACATTAATACTAATTCATCCATTATATAAAATGTACGAGACTAACAAATATTAAATATTTTAGGACAAAGTAATATTTTGAAATGGATAATAATATTCAACTCCCTCATTGTAATGAAACAATGTTCCAATAAACCAATGTTATGATCCACTTTTTACGTATCTCACGATATGCAAGATAAACTAGTTTTTGGAATATAGTTTACACTCATAGTCATTTATTGTTTTATTAAAATCTATTTTAAAGTTAATCTCCCACCATATACACCGGCTGAAACTTCGACCCGACATTCTTCAATACTCCCTCCTCAACCAGCCGACGAATATACCTTGTCGCCTTAGATTGGTTGAACCCCGTGAGCTGTTCAAAGTCACGGCGTTGAAGAAAACTATGTCCTGCAAAGAATTCCGCGAGCTTCTGTTTTACCTCTTCGTCGTCCATCTTTGAGGAATGTCGGGAAGAATCTGCCGAACGTTCAAACTTCACCTCCTTGAAACGGTCCGCCAATTCCTTATCGGGAGTAAACTTGATGCTTCGCACACGAATATCGGAAGCCGTTATATATTTCGGATTAATGTCGGGCGTGCATTTCAGGCTTAAACTGAAATAGCCGATACCTTCCAAGTGTACGGCATATCCATCGCTCAGCTTCTCGTAAAGCTCATCGTTCAAGGCCGTGATAACGGCTGCTACATCGGCAGGAGCCACCGTACATTTTTTAGAGATAGACTCACGAATTTCGTGGGTGGTAACGACATCTTTAGTAATTACTTTCGCATGTAGTTTTGGAGAAGACACACCCTCTTTCACAGGGTTCTCAAACAAATCGAATTTAACAGCCATATAGTATCAGTTGGTTAGTAAATATTTTATCAAACGTCTTTACATAAAAGTCTCATCACGTAGCTGATTAACCCTCAGCACGGACGTGATAAGCTATCGACACGAACGTAGCAATATATAAGCACGTTCGTGTCGAGGTAAAATTAACTATATTTTTAGGAAAGAGCAAGGATTCATCCCCTATTTTATAAAAGACTTACACCATAACCTTTATACCACTTTCAAGTATTGTGGCATCACAGGTTCTTCCAATTTCCAAGTGATATTCATGGGGCAATCGCCATGAGAAGAAACATAGTCTACCAATCCAAAACAATGGAAAGGACAGGTATTTCCAAAACCATCTCTTTTCTCTTCACGAACAAAAAGAACAATCTTGTTATGCTTTATAGGCTGGTCGATATAAATACGTCCTCCTTTATTGTAATGAGCATCAGTATTCTTAGACTGCCAATGGAAATAATCTTTGTTGATAACGTAATCGTCGTATTGTGTAGAAGGAGAAAAGTCCTTATCTGATTTATTTAATGTAACAAAGAGCAACGTGGTATCGTATTCCGACAAGTTAAACACACCGGACACAGAACCAGACATTCTTTTCTCTTCGGTCTGCCGTCCGACCAAAGTAAATATCTCTTCTCGAGTATAACAGCCATAAAGTTCAATACAAGGCAATACATCCGCGCCCAAAGGGGTTGTAGTTATCTCCAAATGTGCCAACAAATAAGACACTATTTCAGCAACTTCTTGTTTAAAATACCGATAACGGTCGTCATGCAATAGAGCCAAAGCTTGGTACATTCCCATATCTTTAAACTCTGTCTTATCGATACGTTCCTGATACAAAATGTAATACAACATGGTAGTATACGGCAGATTGTTTTCATCCAAATATTGTTTACTTCCTGCAATAAAATCATTCACGAAACGAAGGAACGAAACTGTGTTATGATGTACCAAGTTACCCATGCCTTTCTCCAGACGTCGGGTAATCTCATCGTCTGTATAGGAAATACGTCCAGCAGATCGTTTGAGAGAAGTCCAGCAAAAATTACCGGCATACAGAATACGAATATCTTGCCCGTTGTTTTCCAAGAATTGAGAAATGGTAGGCAATGTGGTATAAGTATTGATTTCTTTCACTAAACGATTCTTGTTATATATAGCTTGCTGGATATTTTCAAGAATATATTGCCGAGCTTTTTTCTCCATAATGATACTACATCCGGTAGGAAGAAGTGTAAAACCATTTTCTATTTGCTGAACAATATTTTTTTCCGGACGCAACGTCAAAGCCCGAAACTTTCCGGCAAAGTCATATTTTTTATTGACTTGCGCCACAAAATCGAGTACTGTCAATTCTGTTTTTCCGGGTGAAAGTCGGAGTCCACGTCCCAACTGTTGCAAGAAGATTGTTAAACTGTCTGTAGGACGAAGGAACAATACGGTATCTACTTCAGGGATATCGACTCCTTCATTAAAGATATCGACTACACACAAGTAGTGTATCAATCCATTACGCAAATTTTTTGCCAATTGCTCACGCCGAGACTGTGGGGTATCCGAAGTCAGACTTTGTGCATTGAAGCCATATTTTTGAAGTTGCTCTGCCATAAAATCGGCATGCTTCTTATTTACGCAGAAACATAAAGTCCGACAAGTGTATTCATCGGCCAAGTAACGGTGTAAAGCGTCTACTATATATTGTGCGCGTTCGGGAACACAAAGTTTATCTGCCAAACGGTCGATAATGTATCGTTGCCCGTTCCAAAGAGCATCATCTCTCAAATCTGTATCGTCGGTAATGCACAAGTATTGGAACGGGGTCAGCAATCCTGCCTGAAGAGCTTGCGGTAATCGTATTTCGGCACTGATACGTCCTCCGAAATCCGGACGAAGATCTTTACCATCCATACGTTCTGGAGTTGCTGTCAATCCGATAAGCAATTGGGGATGAAAATGTGAAAAGAGTTTCCGATAACTATCAGCCTGACTATGGTGAGCCTCGTCGATGACTATATAATCGTAATAATCGGCCGGAAGTTTTGAAAACAGGCTTTCAAAACGTGAATTGAACATGGAAATAGAAACAAACAAATGTTCGTAATCGGTTTCTTCTTCAGGAGCATAACTACCTACCCATAAGGTTCCCCAATTGGGCTCTTGCAATACACTACGATAGGTACGCAGCGACTGACGAAGAATTTCTTCCCGATGGGCTGTAAAAAGGATACGACTTGAATGTTTAGTTTTTATCTGATGCTGGCAAAATGCTTGATAGTCGAAAGCGGAAATCACGGTTTTTCCGGTTCCGGTAGCAGCTACAATCAGATTACGGAAATTGCCACATTCTTCACGTTCTACTTTCAATTTATCCAAAATCTGTTTCTGATGGGGAAGCAGAGAATAGCGTTGATACGTAAAATCGCTTTTCTCTTTCAACGTATTGCGATGTAGTTCTTCTTGAAGTTTTTCGATTCCACCCAGTTGGAAGTCCTCAAAGTTTGGACTATTCCAATACATCTCAAAGGTAGCTAAAGCTGTTTTAATGATATGCAGATTTTCTACACTTGTCACACGCATATTCCATTCCAGCCCATCAGTCTGGGCCGATTTCGATAGATTGGAAGAACCAATATAGGCTGTATGCATCCCCGAATTACGAACAAAAATATAAGCTTTGGCATGAAGTCGTTCGATTTCGGTATGATAAGAAATATGTATTTCCGTATGAGGTAGTTCAGCAAGCTTTTGTACGGCTTTCGCTTCGGTAGCTCCACAATAAGTAGTTGTAATGATACGTAAACGGGTATCTTCCCGCTCACAAAACTTTCTTAAATCGTCGAGTAACAAACGTACTCCGGAGAGTCTCAAAAAAGAAACAATGAAATAAATTTCGTCTGCACTTGCGATTTCTCGTCTGATTTCTTCACCCAAAGACAATACACTGCTTCCACCTGTAAATAAATTGCTTACCCGAAAACCTGACTGCGGACGAAGGGTTTCCGAATGACTGCTTTTCTGCAAAAGGTTTTTCTGTTGAGTCATTACTTCCATCAGCAGATTGGAAGTATCGGATATCTGTATATCATCCATCAATCCATACTCAGACAATATTTTATTGACCATGGTCATTCTGTCGTGCAGATTTTCCGTCTCTTCCAATTTCTGCCGAATCGCCTTTGACAAATAATCAGCCAAAATCTTAGGTGATTCTGCATTATCTATCTGCTCACGTATACAAACCATCTGTTGTGATTCTGCTATATGTATATCACGCTCTACTTCTTGACTGATGATATTTTCGTAAATGCCCTTCTTTAACATGGATATTCGATTTTCTAAATGTGTTCACTATCTATGTTCTTTCGTACCTTTTTACTTACGGCCAATGTGTTTCTGACTACATAATCGGCCTTTGTCTGACAAAAATACAGATTCTTTGTTGAATCTCTTCTTAGATCTGTACCTTTTATAAAGAGCCTATCCATCCTACTTGCAAAACCGGATAGAATATTTTCTTTTATAAGCTCCAAAAGCCTTCCAAACCCTAAAAAAACAAAAAAACCGAACAAACCCAGAACATTCTTCATCGTTCATTTTTTATAATTAAAAAAGCACTTGTTATGAATATAAAGAAATTATTCCTTTACATGGGAGCCATACTGACGCTGAGCTTGGTAACCATGTGCGTTACGACAGTAAACGACAATGCTGGAAAAGAAGAAACGGTAATCTGCCGTGGTCAGGAAGCTCATACTTCCGGTCCGATGGTGAAGGTGGGTCAACAAGCGCCCGACTTTCGGGCTACGAACGCAGATCTGCAAGATGTCAGTCTGTCGTCTTTCAAGGGGAAACGGATCATCCTGAATATCTTCCCCAGTCTCGATACGCCTACGTGTGCCCTGTCTGTCCGGCAGTTTAATGCCCGCGCTTCGGAACTGGAGAACACGGTTGTGCTGTGTCTGTCGATGGACTTGCCTTTTGCGCAGTCGCGTTTTTGCAGCACCGAAGGGCTGAACAATGTTGTTCCACTGTCTGTTTTCCGCAGCCACGATTTCCTGAAAGAGTATGGTCTTCAGCTTGCCGATGGTCCGTTAAAGGGACTGATGGCTCGGGCGGTCATCGTGATAGACGAAACCGGCAAGGTGTGTTATACGCAACTGGTAAGCAACATTTCGAACGAACCCGACTACGATGCTGCGCTTCGGGCAGCAAATGCCTTGTAAAAGTAGAAAACCTGTCACTTTCTTTCCAAAAAATCTAACAAAAAGTTCATATTGAATATTGGTAAAAAAATTTAATTTATTACCTTTGTTCGTATATGAAGAAACTGCTTCACATACTCCCCGTTCTGCTGGCTCTTTGTCTGTGCGTTTCTTGTAAGGATACCAAGGCAAAGAGCCAGCGGATTATGCCCGTCGAGATACTGGCTGATGGCGATCTTGTCTTCCGGCGCGGCACAGGACTCTTGAGTCACGTTGTAACTTCTGCCAGCAAAGACGGGGTTTACTCGCATATCGGTATTTTAAAAAAGATCGGCAACGAATGGTTTGTCATCCACGCCGTTCCCGACGAACCTGATTTCGAAGGAGATTCCGACCGTGTAAAGATAGATTCACTGTCGCGTTTCTTCATGTCCGACAGGGCGGTGCGGGGTATGATAGCCAGAATAACGGAGGACACTCTTGCAGCTTCGAAGGCTGCATGTACTGCCTGGGAAATGGCCCGACGGGGAATTCTTTTCGACCATGATTACAACCTGGCGGATACATCGCGGATGTATTGCAGCGAACTGGTGGAGTTTGCCTACCGGAAAGCGGGCATCTGTCTTTCCGAAGGCAGACGGACGCAAATCCATGTTCCGGCAATGGGCGGCACGTACCTCATGCCCGACGATATAGCACACAACAGGAAGCTGAAAATTATATACAGTTTCCCGTAAAATTGAGCTTTTTCTATTCTAAATATTTTATTTATTAATCTTAAAAATTTAACGCTATGATGAAACAACTGATTCGTTTCGCACTGATGCTGGTAGCTGTTCTTGCCTTGGCATCGTGTACTCCCAGCACACCGGGAGCTGCTCTGAAGGAGTATATGTCGGCTCTGAGCGACAAGGATTACGAAAAGTTTATTAATGGATGCAACATATCCGAAACGGATGCCGACAAGGCGAAAGAGATACGTGAGGGACTTGTTGCCATGGTTCAGGAAAAGGGTTCCAAGACAATTGAAAAGAGTGGCGGACTCAAGGAAACTGAAATCGTGTCCGAAGAAATGGCCGAAGACGGTAATTCGGCCATTGTGACATTCAAACAGCATTATGGCGACGGCAGTGTCAAGGAAGACACGCAGAAGATGGTCAAGGTCGACGGGAAGTGGCTGATGGACATTGGCAAGTAGTACGGGATCTCAGTTCCCAGAAAGCTACAGCAGAGGCGGCTGCCACGTTCAGCGAATCGACGCCGTGCCACATCGGGATGCGGACTACATAATCGGATTCCGACAGGACTTCGGCGGGAAGGCCGTCGCCTTCTGTTCCCATGATAATGGCAAGACGGGGAATGTCCTTCAGTTCCGGATAATCGATGGGTACGGAACGGTCGGTCAGTGCCAGGGCTGCGGTACGGAAGCCCATTTCACGCAAGGAGGCTACGGGACGGGGAAGCCACGTCCAGGGTACCAGAAACACGGAACCCATCGACACGCGTACGGCACGGCGGTTCAAGGGATCGCAGGAGTCGGGTGAAAGCAGGATGGCATCGATGCCTAAGGCGGCTGCCGAACGGAAGATGGCTCCTATATTGGTGGTATCGACTACGCCGTGGATGACGGCTACCCGACGGGCATCGCGGCAGACTTCTTCGGCAGTGCGTGGAGCAGGACGGCGCATGGCGCACAGTACGCCGCGGGTCAGCGTGTAGCCAGTCAGTCGTGCCAGAAGTTCCCGGCTGCCTGTATAGACGGGAATATCGCCTGCGCGGAGGATGATGTCGGCGGCATCGCCTGCTATGTGTTTCTGCTCGCAAAGCAGGGCAAGGGGCCGGTAACCGGCGTCGAGCGCGACGCGGATGACTTTCGGACTCTCGGCAATGAAGATGCCTCTTTCGAGGTCTATGCGGTTGCGCAACTGAGCTTCGGTCAGGGTTCCGAACACTTCTACTCCGGGGTGTTCGAGGGAGGTGATTTCTATTACAGGCATGTGGATCTCTTTTTTCCCGCCAAAGTTAAGAAAGAATATCGGCCGGAGCAACGTTTTTTTCTCTACCTTTGTCCGTGAAAAACAAATTAAAGACTAAAAACTATGCTACATTTTGACACGGACTATATGGAAGGGGCACATCCGGAGGTGATGCGCCGCCTGATGGAAACGAATCTGGAACAGACTGTCGGATATGGTAATGATGAATATACGCGTCATGCGCGCGAGCTGGTGCGCAAAGCATGCGGACAGCCTGAAGCGGCTGTATATTTTCTGGTAGGAGGTACGCAGACGAATGCGACTGTCATCGACGGACTGCTTGCGCATCACGAAGGGGTACTGGGAGCGGAAACGGCTCACATCAACGTGCACGAGGCGGGAGCCATCGAGGCTTCCGGACATAAGGTGCTGACGTTGCCTCAACACGAGGGAAAGCTGCGTGCCGATGAAGTAGGGGCGTACATCGACAATTTTTACCGCGATGAAACGTATGACCACATGGTAGCGCCGGGAATGGTTTATATCTCTCACCCAACAGAATATGGTACGCTGTATTCGCTCAGCGAACTGGAGGCTTTGAGCCGTGTATGCCGTAAGGCAAATATTCCACTTTACATGGACGGTGCGCGTCTGGGATACGGACTGGCTGCTCCGGGTACGGATGTTACCTTGCAGGATATTGCCCGTCTGTGCGACGTGTTTTATATAGGTGGAACAAAAGTGGGAGCATTGTTCGGCGAGGCTGTAGTGGCTCCGTATGCGGAACGTCTGCCGCATTTCTTTACGCTGATTAAACAGCACGGAGCACTGCTTGCCAAAGGACGCTTGCTGGGGGTTCAGTTTGAAACGTTGTTTACCGACGGACTTTATCAGAAAATGGGAGAGCATGCCGTACGTCTGGCGCTGAAACTGAAACAGGCTTTCGTCCAGAAGGGATACAAACTTCACCTGGATTCGCCGACCAACCAGCAGTTTGTCTGTCTGCCGAATGCAGATATCGACCGCCTCTCTGCTCATGCAACCTTCGAACTGTGGGGACCACGCGGAGAAGAGGAAACAGTGGTACGCTTCGTTACAAGCTGGGCTACACGCGAGGCTGACGTTGATGCGCTGATTGCGCTACTCTAAATCGTCGTCGGCTTCTTCGATGGAAAAACGGTTTACGGTGACGGCGATAGCATATTTTATCAGTCCGTCATCGGAAGCCATCATGGTTCCACCACTTCGTATGCACATACGTACAGCCATGCCGTCGCTTGCCGTAAGCAGGTAATCGCCGGAATGTTGCTGCTCGTTGACGGTAAACCACATGCCGTTTTGCCCGTATTGCACTTCCACGTAATTGCCGTCGGTTTCGTAATCCCACGAGATACGGTATTTTGAAGTTGTACCGCGATGAAAAGTGAACGTACAGGTCGATTCATCGTAATTGATGTAAGGAAGTGCAGTCACTTCTTCGGGATAGAAATTGAGGATTATACGACTGACCGTATCTTCTGTTATGACGTTGTTTACGGCATATTCGGTGTAACTTTCACCTAAATGCTTTTTACCGATGGGGTAATAATCGAGTGTTTCGTTCTGGCAGGAGCCGAACCAGATGGTAGCGCATATCATCGCTACCATCCCGTAAATAGTTTTCATGCTCATTCTTGTTCTGCTTCGTTCTGCATCATATCAAACTGAGGACCTTCTTCACCGGGAGCAGGCATTCCAGCCTCTGGCATCGGATGAGGTGCCGGCTGTTTGGGTTTCATCGTCAGCCAGAGGTCGTACTGCTCATCGCTAAGTATCTTACGAAGTTTTTTCATCTTTTTTTCGGCACGTTTCTCGATGTCTTCTTTCATCTTTTCGTGATCGCCAGAAGGTCTCATCATCGGATGTCCGCCTCGTCCTCCCATCATCGGGGGTTGACCACCGCCATCCATCATCGGGGGACGACCGCCACCCATCATCGGAGGGCGACCGGCTTCTTTATCGCCGCGACCTATCAGGGCTTCCAGTTTTTCTCTCTCTTCCTTCAGGTTGAGCTTGTAGATTTTCTTGTATTGTTTTTCGGTCAGATTAAGTACTTTGTCCATCTCGTCGGTCAGCCTGCGTGCTGTCTTCTCGGGGTTAGGTATTTCCTTTACCGGAGTTTGTTTCTCCTGTTGAGGTTCGTCGGGTAATGCTACAGCAAAGGCCGTCGAAGATACGGACATCAGGGCAGCAAGACAGAGAGCCCATACAATTTTCTTTATTCTCATTTTCAATAAGTTTTTTTAAGATTCCTATTCTGGGAAACAAAAGTAAACAGGATAATCATTCTCGAAAAATAGAATCAGTTAACCCGTCTATTCTCTCGGCTAACTCCTGCTAAATCAGATTTACTAAAGAGAATAAAGACAGTAAAGCAACTAACAGATAAAATTAGTCCGCTTGGTCTGCAAAATCATTCCATTCGCCGATTTTAATTGCATCGGGATAAGGACGGACGTATTTTTGCAGACGTAAAAAAGAGTGACGCACGACAATGAAACATCTACAAAAGCAATTACTTCTGGAACAGATTATTTATGCGACGATCTGGATATTGATACTGGGAACGCCGCTTATCAGCTTCCTGCTCGACGATGACCGTCCGCTGGAAGGGGATGAGCTCTGGAAGGAGGTTAGCGATACGTGGCTGATCGTACTCCCCTTCTTCCTCTTGTTCCTGATACATAATTATGTGCTTATTCCGCAACTGTTGCTCAAAAAGTATTATACGCGTTATGTGGTGTCGCTCGTCTTTACCATCGGTATTCTGTTTCTGTACCTGCCGGAATGCATTCAAGTGCTGAATCCGCACCCGAGATTCCGGCCACAGAAAGAGTTTGTCATGCAGGACTCAGCTCCTCGCGTCTTTTTCCCGGACCCGCTTCCGGCCTCCCCTCCGGGCGAAAAAATGATACACCCCGTCCGTCCCATACACCCGCCGTTCCTGTTGATTCATATTACCGTGGCAATCTTGCTGGTAGGATTTAACCTGACTATCCGTTTCTTTCTCAAGTCACTTCACGACGACGAGATGTTGAAGGAACTGGAGCATCAGCACTTAGAGTCGGAACTGCAATACCTGAAGTATCAGCTGAACCCGCATTTCTTCATGAATACGCTGAACAATATTCATGCGCTGGTGGACATTGATGCGGAAAAGGCGAAAAAAACCATTATCGAGCTTTCGAAACTGATGCGGTATGTGCTGTACGAGGCGAACAACAGCCAGATTTCACTGGAACGTGAGATTCAGTTTCTCGAGAATTATATCGCACTGATGCAACTGCGTTATACCGAAAAGTTACGGATCCAGACGGATTTCCCCCTCATCGTACCTCGGGTACAGATTCCTCCCCTGCTCTTTATCTCGCTGCTGGAGAATGCGTTCAAACACGGGGTAAGCTACCGGGAGGATTCATACATCGAAGTACGGATCGCACAGGTGGACGAGGGTATCTTGTTTGCCTGCAAGAACAGCAAGCATGCCTGTACACAAGATACGCACCACGGTATAGGCATTGAGAATATAAAGAAAAGGCTCCACCTGCTCTATGGCACGAACTATACGTTTACCATTACCGAAGATGAAGTTTCTTACCATGTATTACTTATAATTCCTCCGCTATCATGAAATGTCTGATTATCGACGATGAACCGCTCGCCCTGACACAACTGGCGGGCTATATTGCACGTATTCCGTTTCTTACGCTGGTGGCTTCGTGCCAGGATGCCTGTCAGGCTTCTGAAATACTGGCACAGTCTCCTGTCGACTTGCTTTTTGTCGACATCAACATGCCCGACTTGAACGGCATCGATTTTGTCCGCTCGCTTCCGAATCCGCCGATGGTCATCTTTACTACTGCTTATTCGGAGTATGCCATCGAAGGGTTCCGCCTCAACGCCATCGATTACCTGATGAAACCTTTCAGCTTTGCGGAATGTCTGAAGGCTGCCGAGAAAGCCCGGAAGATGTATAGTCTGACACACGACGCTACGGAACCGGAAGAGGAAAAGAATGCCTTGTTTGTAAAGAGTGAATATAAGGTGGTGCGTATAGACAAGGAGAAGATTTTGTACATAGAGGGTATGAGTGAGTATGTGTGCATTTATCTGGAGGACCGCCCGAAACCTGTCATCACGCTGAACAGCCTGCAAAAGTTATCGACCATGCTTCCGTCGAACTTTATGCGGGTGCATCGTTCGTACATTGTCAACCTGAGCAAGATTACCGAGATTTCTCGTTTCCGGATTCTCTTCGGAAAGGATGTGTATATTCCCATCGGAGAGAACTATAAGGAGCAGTTCATGGCATATATTCACCGGCTGGGACTGATCTGACGGAAGAAATGGCTATCTTTGCAGCATTCTCTGAAAACAAAATGAATTGCTTTATGGAAAAGGAAAAAGAAATACATTCTTGTGTGGACTGCGGCACACAGAACTGCAAGTATAAGGACCGTACTTATCCTGATTTCTGCCTCACGACAAACTTGAAGGAAGAGGATATGCAATGGGCGCTGGAACGATACGACGAGGGGGATAACCGCCGGGTGATGATTGCCAGTGCGGAAGTGGAATACGAGGGGTACTGCCAGTGGACGCGTGTGCAGGAGATCATGGAGTTTGCCCGTAAGATTAATGCGCATCGCATCGGTATAGCCAACTGTATCGGACTGATAAACGAGGCGCGTATCTTTGCGCGTATTCTCCGGGCGAACGGTTTCGAAGCGTACTCGGTGATTTGTAAGGTTGCCGGCAAAGCCAAGAGTTCGATGGGTATTCCGGCTCAATGTGAAAGCATAGGGGCTGCCATGTGCAACCCGATTTTACAGGCGCGTCTGCTGAACGAGGCGAAAACGGACTTGAATGTGGTAATCGGTTTGTGCGTGGGACACGACAGCTTGTTCTATAAGTATGCCGATGCGTATACCACGACCTTGGTTACCAAGGACCGTGTGACGGGAAACAATCCGGCTGCCGCGCTTTATACTGCCAATTCGTATTACCGGAAGAAGTTCTTTCCGGGGGAAGAGAAAAAGTAATTTTCGGATCCAAATATCATCGTGTATAAAAAAAGTCAATCAGCCTGAACTTTTTTATACAGGCTGATTGACTTTATTGTTTATTTCAGTTTCTTTCCGTCGGAAAAGGCATTGCCGACTTTCGGACCGATTTCCAAATAGGCATGATGAACCGGATCGAACGTGATCGGTCTCAGTTTGGCAACATCTATCTTGCCGTCTTCGCCCAAAACGCTTTCATCGACGGACACGTTGACGATGCGACCGGTCATGTAACAGGTTTCGGCATTGTACGAAACAAGCTCGCACTCCAGTGTCATGGGAAGCTCTTCGATGACGGGGGCATTGACAAAAGCAGATTTGACGGCATGGAATCCGGCATGCGCAAACTTATCGGGTTCCTTGTTGCCCGACACGATACCTACATAGTCGCATTCCGTTACGCGGTCGGCTGTACCCATGCTGACGGTAAAGGCACGTGTCGCAAGAATATTCTTTGTCGTCTTATGTCCTTCCGACAGACAAATGCCTACCATATCATCTGTATACGTACCTCCCCATGCGGCATTCATGGCATTGGGAACTCCATTTTCATCGTAGGCTGCCACGATAAATACGGGCATCGGGTATAACCAGGTTTTTACTCCAAAATCTTTTCTCATAGGTATTTACTCCTTTCTCTTTATCTTTAATGGTTTTCAAACGATTTTCTTGCTTTACGCATTGTGCTACTTTGTCTTTTCGGTAATGGCTACCTTGATGACTCCATCCAGACGGTTCTCGAAGATGCAATAGGCTTCTTCTATCTGGTCGAGCGGGAAACGGTGGGTAATGAGCGGTGTGGTATCGATCTTACCCTCGGCTATCAGGCGAAGAATCTCGGCACAGTCGCAGCCGTCCACGCCACCGGTCTTGAAGGTCAGGTTCTTTCCGTACATGTCGGGCAGCGGGAGTATCTGAGGATGATCGTATAGTGCGACAATGGTCACAATGGCATTCGGACGGGCACACTCCCACGCCATACGGAATGTCTCGTCGGTTCCCGCCACTTCGATCACGACATCGGCTCCTCCATGCGCACTGAGTCTGCGTACTTCTCCGGCACATGCTTCCGGCCGTACAACCAGCACATCGGGATAGTGTTCACGAACAAAGCGGATGCGTTCTTCCGACTGCTCGCATACGATGATCTGTTTAGGGTGTTTCAGCATTGTACACAGCAAGGTGCAGATACCCGTAGGGCCGGCTCCGATGATGAGAACGGTATCGTCGGGCGTAATTTCCGAAATACGTGCCGCCCAGAATCCGGTGGCAAGAATATCGCCTACGAAAAGTGCTTGTTCATCGGTTACACCTTCCGGAATACGGTTCAGCCCCTGATCGGCATAAGGTACCCGTACATATTCCGCCTGTCCTCCATCGATGCGGCAGCCCAAGGCCCAGCCTCCGTGTTCGTCTTCACAGTTGTTTACATATCCATGCTGGCAGAAGAAGCATTCGCCACAGAAAGTTTCCACGTTGACCGTCACACGGTCGCCGGGCTTCACGGTGGTAACCTCCTCGCCTACCTGTTCTACAATGCCTACCATCTCATGCCCTACGGTAATGCCCGGCACGGCACGAGGGACACTTCCATGCTTGATATGCAAATCGCTGGTGCAGATACTTCCCAACGTGACGCGCACCACGGCATCACGGGGGCCTTTCAGTTCCGGCACGGGTTTTTCTATCAGCGAAAAACGTCCGTGCTCTATATAGGTATATGCTAACATAATTTTGATTTTTTAGTCTATTACTTCTATCAGAAAACTCACGGGACGGAACCCATCGTTACACGAAATCATGGCCGAACGTTCATTCTTCATCCAGCCGTCGTAGAAATTGCTGCCTCCATGAGCCAGTGCCATGACGAAAGGCGACATGCTCTGCCACGCACTTTCACAGAGTCCTTCGGGCTTCTCCCAGCCATTGGCTATAAAGACCTGCCCTTCTTCCATATCGCATGCGTGTTCGATGGGGTTTTCGTATTGCTCCATCAAGTCCCGATAGCAGGCCTTGCGCATGACGGTAATGCGGATTTTTTTCATTTCTCCTCCTTTCTTCTTTTCGGGAAATAGGCTTCCAGCACCTCACCGAACACATCGCCCGGCGCAATCTGGTTGAACAGTTCCATCGATGTACGAAGTTTCAACACATCGACCTCCGATCCCATCAGCTCGAGCACGCTACGGTGTCCGCGATGTGCCAGCAAGGCACGGGAAATCTCCCGCAAGCGCGTACCCAACACCGGATGCTGTAAATACGCACGAGCCTCTTCTTCTCCATCCAGACCGTAGTACTGTGAGTTATAACTATATCCCAGCCCCTTCTGCTGAGGAAAGATATACCAAATCCAATGGCTGCGCTTGGCACCTTTTTTCATTTCTTTCAAGGCTACCGGATACATGTCTTCCTGAGCATCCAGAAAACGTTGCAGATTAAATTTCGTAGGACCCATATTCATCCGTTTTTTTATCTTCTCTCAAATGTAAGGATTATCTCGCAATATGACAAGGTTTCAGGGGCTTCTTTACAACCTTTCAAAGTAGGTCTCTTACTTAACAAGTCAAACACGGCTTCGTTTCAGAAGCTTCTTTATGCCTGATCTAAGACCTGTGATCCGTTTTTTTGTTAAAATTTAATGACAGGATTGTTTTTATTCGCGGAAATACATATCTTTGCCTTCGAACCTCTGCTTCGTGGAGGCTCGTCCTATTATACATAGATTTTTATACAACAAATGTTCGTTAAAGATGTCACACAAAGCGTTTATTACGTTCCGCTAAGGTCCTGAACGGGATTTTACTTAGCGAATGAACTTGATGAATGATTGCTTCTGACCGGGAGGCCGGGATTGTTGTGCTCTTTGACGTACGAGCTGCCAACCTCTCTTTCAACGGGGAAACGAGAGGTACTTTCTGTTTCTGCGGACTGCAAAAGATGCTGTGCGCGGGAAGATGTTATGCTATCTGTTTTTTTCACTTAAAAAATCATTTGTTGCTTATGAAAAATCTTATGTTACGCGCTATGCGCACTCTCGACGAAAGTATTTGTGCTCCTGAATATGCCAACAATCAGTTGGCTATCGAAATGCTGTTTCCTGAACCTCCTGCTTCCATGAATGAATTGTCCGTACAGGTCTATTCGAAGGACTATCGACTGATGGGGGCGGATGTCTATACTTCTTCTTCACAGAAGATTCCTCGCAAAATACGCTTTACGGTGCTTTCGGATACGTACTGGGACGATGCGGAATATCGTGTATTTGTCTTTCTGAACGGACTTCCGAAATGGATTGCTTCGCTCACTCCCTCGCCTTTCTATGAGGTCTGGGAGAAAGTCAGATTGGAAGAACTCTGGCTGCATCCCGATCCAAAGTTCTTTATCGAACGTATTGGTACGGCCGACTGGTGGCAAAAGGTTTATTCCGAAAGGTACGATTTTCCGGCTCCCGAAGAACTGATCAGTAAATTTCGTATTTATGCAGAAGCCAAAGATGCTTCGCCGCACCTGCTGATTACGGGAAACCGCCTGATGGCAAAAGCTTTCGCCTGCTTTATCTTATCGCCTTTTCTTACCGGTGAGGATACACCTGAACGGCGCATCTTCTCTCTCGGCAACCTGATCTTGGACAAGTCGCAATGGAACGAACTGGCAAAGGCTATGGAACAGAAGTATGTCATCGTCATGTATGTTCCGGAACTGGAATACAATGCCTGTACGGTGAACTTACTTTCGATGCTGGGCGACCAGCTCGGCAAAGAGGGCTTCAACCGTCCAGCCTTTATTTTCCACGGCACGGAGAATAATGTAAGACAGCTCCTCGAAGAATGTCCTTCCATAGCTGAACTGTTTACTGAATACAGTACGTTCTGCCTCGACAGCTCAAATGCAAAAACGCTTTCGCACAGTGAGCTGGAGGAATTGCTTCCGTTGCCTTTCGATGACGCAGACGTGAAACCGGCTCCGACAGAAACGACGGCCATGGAATATTCCGCCGAAGAAGAACTTCAGCAGATGGTGGGACTGAAGCAGCTGAAGAAGGAGATACTGGAAGCACGGATGATGTCGCTTTTCTTAAAGGAACGGAGGGAACTGCATCTGGAACGACAGGTTGAAAGCCGTTATCACATGCTTTTCCTGGGAAATCCCGGAACCGGAAAAACGACCGTCGCCAAGCTGGTGGGAAAAATGTATCACCAGATAGGATTGCTGTCGAAGGGGCATACCGTGGAAACCTGCCGGACCAATCTTGTAGGCGAATACTTAGGCCAGACGGAAAAGCGCATGAGGGAAGTGATCGACGAAGCCCGCGGAGGGGTGTTGTTTATAGACGAGGCATATACGCTGATAGAAAACGACAACGACTCGAAGGATTACGGCAGGGAGGTAATCAATGCACTCCTTACGATATTGTCGGAACCGAATCCTGACATGATTGTCATCCTGGCCGGTTATGAGGATAAGATGAAGAAGCTGCTCAAAAGCAATCCGGGGCTAAGGGACCGCTTTCCGCTTCGCTTCCATTTCGAGGATTATACTTCGGATGAACTGAGCGAAATAGCACACCGTATCCTGAAAAGCCGGAATTTTGTTCTGACTCCCGAAGCCGACGAACGGCTGAACCGCCTCATCGAAACGGAAATCCGGCAGCGGGATGAATACTTCGGCAACGGACGCTGGGTGCATAATCTGATAGAACAAGGTCTGATCAAGAGTATGGCACAAAGAGTGATGACAGCGCCACGCCCTCAAGCCATGCTTTATCAGTTATTCAGCATCATAGAAGTGTGCGACGTGGAAGCCGTCGAGACATCCTTCCTCCATACAATGAACCTGAGTCTTACTCCTCCGTGCCGTATCGGATTCAGGGCATAACGAATGGATCATCCGGACTATTCCTGTGCTACGAAATGAATCCTGAAAAAGCGGATAAAAAAGAAGTCGTATCCTCATTCTCCCAAGAGAATTGGATACGACTCTTCTTCATTTAATGTATGCTATGATTTTAATGCTATTGATATTAGCCAATAACTACTTCGCCATCTACTGTTGCCTGATCTCCCCAAGAACCGATAGCTCCGCCTTCCACGGTTATCTTGTCCTTACACAATTTCAGGGTTAAGGTAATCTTCTTTCCACCTAACAAAGTTTCCTGAGGCATTTTCAGTTCCTCCAACAGTGTTTTCAGACTATATTCCTTCGTCAGCTGATTTATCTTGACTGACAAAGTCACATCGGCAGTCGGCTGCGGAACAAGGTAGAAAGAAGCTGTGGTACCTTCCTTCTCAAAGCTTGCTACTTCCGGTTTTGTACTCTTAATCTTTCCTGAAGCAGCATCTATCACACAAGCAGCTTTCGCCTTACAAGTAGTAACCAAAGTTTTCAACTCCTCCGCACTGTAATATCCGTCTGAGCTGAAACTGATATTCAACAAATGCATGGCATGATTGAAAGAAAGATTGACAGGGTTGGGACTCCCTACAGTCACCTTTTGCGCTTCAGACAGCAACAAATCCTTATATTCTGATGTAGAAGTATTAAATTCGAAAGTACCGTCATTGCTTAATTCCTGCTTCGGATAGCATGCCGAAAAAGTCACTTCCGAAACGCCTCCCGGTAATTTCAAACCGCTCCATGACATAGAAGTAGCACCCAATGTATATGTAGTAGAGATAGTATTCATAGTTCCTGCCACAAAAATCGACAAGACATCATCCTTTACAAAATTACCACTTCCGTCTTCCTTCAAGTCAGGCACTCGTGTCAGAGGAGCTACATTGGTCACTATCTTGATTACATCATTCCCTGCTTGCGGTGTTTCTACATCCTTCTTTGAACAAGAAGCTGCTAAAAGTCCCGCCGTCAATAATACATAAACTTTGTTCATTCTCATTTTTGGTTTTTCTATATTCAACGATTAAAACCAAGAATGGTTCATCGTTTTTACGAATATTACAATATTTATTCATTTTGAGATTTCCTAGTAAGATCATTTCAGCCTCCAACTTTTATATTCTTAGCTGAGATATGTCCACAAGCTGAAATTTAAAAATGACAGATATTCAGCCATTTTATTATGCGATCATTATCGGCTTGATGAATAATACCTCATCTCAGATAAGAAGGTTTCATTGTATCATAATTAGTACCTTCAAATGTCACCTTCGGAGAGTTGGTATTTCCAAGTCCGGTAAGGAATTCCACATAATCTTTCAAATAAATATTGGTGAAAGGAGCATCATTCCAGGTATCGGGTACATATTGGATGTTGAACATAATCATCGAAGTCTGACCAGCTTTTTTCTGTTTCTGCAAAGTTGATCTTCTGTTTTCTATACGTCCAATCACACTACCATCAGAAGTACTCTGTTCCCAGAATCTGGTAACATGTTTCAACCGTTTCGCATAAGGTTCAACCTCCAGGCTCATTTCGAAGGAAGCCACTCCAAATTTCTTTTTGGCAACTTCGCCATCCATTCCTGCAATCCAGGTGGTCTTTGTAGTTCCCTCGGCTGAGTTATTGTAATTATCTCCTCTTTGGTAGTTTGCATTCCATACATAATCCAGCAACGTGCCGACCTCTATACCTGCCAGTTCGTCCAAGACAGACTGGTTTTCCGGATTCCGAACCCATTCGCGTACCGCTTTCCGGCTTTCACTGATTTTATTGCCATAATTATCCATATCTGCCCATTTTTTCTCTCCTTTCTTTATCTCATCGAAATTATTGCTGAACAGACGCCATCCTCGGTCACCTACCATCGCATTGCTGTAGAAACCGATGTTGTACATCGTTATGATGTTATTCCGGTCTTTCCATGGCTGCCCTTCGATGTACGGCATTAGATCTCTCAGTTCCTTGATAAGGAAATGAAAACTTCCCATCTGTACCATTGGTCTTCCGGGCTGAACAGATTCCAACGCCTCCGGATAGTCGGCATATTCATCATCGAACATCACTCCGTCAAGTCCGTACTTTCTCACAGCTTCATAAATATCCCGGGCAAAATCTTTTACCATCTTCCGCCCATTGCTGATATCAAGATTGGAGAAACCAATTCCCTGATGATTAGGAATGACCGACAACAGGACTTTTATTCCCTTTTTCTGTAAAGGCCTTACAAAGATATCCACATTATCTAATATGCGTTTCATGTTATCATTATACGCCAGAACCGGTTTTCCTGAGAACTCATCAAAATTCATGTTTGCAGAAAAAATAACAGCCATATCAAACAACGGTCGCTTCTTCTCCGGTTGACTCTCACCATAAGGATAAAGCATATAATTGCCAATATTACGCAAGTCATTCTCCGCAGCCTCTACAATGGCAACCATTCTGGGTTCTGCCACTGTCGGAGTTCGATCTGTCCACGACATATCTATTGCTGTTGTTTCAAGATTGACTATCTCGACAAACTGTACGCCGATTTCCGCTCCACCAGCTTTCAGAACCAAAGGAAGAACGTAAGTACCATTGCCTGTATGATGAATCTTGACAGGCACCGATACACTGCTTTGTCCTTTTTCCAGCACAACAGATGCAGGTAACGTATATTGAGACTTATCAAGAAGCTTATACAAACCGATACCCTTGAAATCTGCATATTTCTTGGTCAGATCAGCCAAGACTTCATCCGAAGTTTCAAACTCAGCCACAATATCCTGATTACTGTTTTTGCCTTGTCGCAGTTCAAAAACCATTTCTTCGCCCGACAATCTGTGAGTAATATTGTTTTCTGCTCCGGGTAATACAAACTGAGGCTTTCCCATCATCAGAGCATTTTCGATCTCAGGTACTTCGGCCGTCAGACTTTCTTCCTTACAACTACAGCAGAAAGCCGCAACACACCCTATTATAATGTAGAAGGATTTATATAGTTTCATCACCTTTTTCTTTTAAATATTAATATCAATATCATTATCAATCACTACCACGGGAGTTACAGATTCATCAGTGGCTCCTTGCCGTTTTACTGTAAGGTGGCATCCGTTTCCACTTACCTCGGAAATCTTCTGATTACCCGATCCAAGCATCACTTTGTTCATTTTCCAGTAAGCCAGCATTTTACTCTTTTCAAGATCAAACTGTATCACATCCAGTGCATTGTCTTTTAATTCCTTTATTGTTCTGGAAGTTTTCCATATTCTGACTTCCGACATTTTGCCGTTAAATCCTCTCCACTGGTTAAACGACTGTCCCAACCGGAACGAAGAGCCAGCCAGACTAATATTTCCAGTAGAACTTATGGACAAACGTTCTCTATAGTTTATATAGAACTTAATATCTGCCCCATCGTAAGTCATGGCAATATGATACCACTGCTTTTCCTTGAACTTATAATTGATGATGTATTTCTTGTCATTAACAATAAGCTGTAGCATGTTAGTAGAAACACCCGCATCGCCAAAACGCAGCAAAAAATTCACGGTTCCACCATTATCCTCGCATCCCCACAACGAAGAGATACCAGCAAGAGTTCCCTCCGAACGTTCGCTTTCTGCCTTAAATGAATCCACATAGATAAGTCCCTCAATCGTACAAGTCTGCAAGTTTTTGAAAGAACTTCCATCCGCTTCATAATACAGGTTGTTTCTGTTCACTCCCTTGTCAACGCCATTGGCATCCAACGTATTATCTCCAGCCATAGGACGGAAATCGGCGGCCCCTTCCATTTCTCCAGAACCTCCTTTACGCTTTACATGCAGATAAACCACTTTGTTCGTTTCAGAAATATGGAACCCGGTTGTAGCTTCGAGTTGTATAGCCAGCACATAATCTTTATTAATTTCCAATGAGAAACTATTAATAATACGGATGGTACAACTATTGACTGCAACCTTTCCATCTCTTTCGAACACGACCATGTCGTTCTCCAACTTGTAGGCTGCTTCGGGAAGGAACTCTGCCTTATAACCGACATGAGTCTTAAACGCATCCAGTACAGCCTCATCCTTCAATACATTCAAATAAAAAACATTGTCCGAAGCTATCTTACCATCTCTTAATTTTGCCGATACCGTAACTTCCTTAGTATAGCCTATAGGCTGTATTGAAGAAAATATTACGTCCACCGGATCAAGCGTCATTTCCCGTGCAGAAGAAATATCCGACGTTTCCGTCGTATTGACAAACACCAGCTCTCTGTCTGTTAGAATCTCCGGTGCAACAGTCTTATCTGGTCCAAACAAAGTTTTTCCGAATTCTTCACGGCAAGCCGTCTGAAACAACAGCAGCAGAAGAAAACCTATTATCGATAATTTTTTCATAGTATTTTTATTTTAGGTTTAGATACTGTATTGTCTGTCTCAAGACAGAATATTTATTTTCGTAGTCATTTTCTACTCCTCTCAAAGCCATACCGCCCGTTCTTTCTCCTGTCAGCGGCTTCCATAGGCTCAGCGATTTGTATTTCGCGTCCATAACAGCAACAGACGACAATATATCTTTATAGGGCACTTTCCAGGAATCATTCTCCAGCAACAGATAAGAAAGGAACTGTTCCGCACGGGCATTTTCCATAGACATGAAGCTGTTGAACAAGTCCTGTACTTCAGAAAGCCTGTCGTTACCATGAGTGGTACTGATGACATAATCAAGCCACTGGCAGCTATTGCTTACATATCCTATATAACCGTCGAAAACAAGTATTCTTTTTGCTGTATGAAACTTTGCACCGGCCGTATCAATGAATCTCTTCACGACTTCTCTAAAGAAGACATCCCCAGTAGAAGACATACTGATACTCAGTCCATCCAGTCCTATCTCCGAAATTATTTTTTCCGAACGGTCAAGCAGCGTGTTTCCTATGGTAGAATAGTGATCCATCACCTTCTGACGTTCCGTTTTTACAGCAGCTTCTATATCTCCCATAGAAACTTCTCGCCCTTCGCTGGCGGCCTTTGCTTCAGCCATACTCTCACCCTTCCGTTCTGCTTCATCCAAAGCGACCACATACTGCTCATATATCTTGTCGAAATCCGCCGTCATCAGCACCTTTGTTCCCTTTTCTCCTCTGACACATCGTAAATCGGCCTTTTGTGCATCAGACAGTGTATCATACTCTCCTTTCAGTATAATCATATCAAGACTATCCGGCAACGTACTTAAATAAGAGTTCATGTTCCCGTCCGCCTTCCAGTTTGAAAACCATACGGCAGATATATAATGCTCAGTCGATTTATAGTTTTTGATTTCAGTCAGGTTTCTGTCTGCGGAATTTACTACCACAGGTAGAGGTTCAATTTCGGTACAGCCAACAATCAGCAGACCCAGACCTGCTATTTTTATTATATTTTTCATATCCATCTTTTTTATATTGACAACTATCATTTTCGTGCCCACCATACATTAGTATTCGGACTATCATTACCTTCCAAATCTTCCTTTATCGCATGGTCCACATTAGTAGTATTCACCGAATGTTCTATCTGCGGCAAAGGATATCTCCGGTAACCATTGGTATCTGCTCCAGACTCATCCTTTTTGATGTTGTTTACTTCGTGGTTATAGTTCACAGCCGGCATCAGATTTGGATATCCGGTACGCCGCCATTCGGCCCACGCCTCGGCACTTCCATAAGGAAACATCGCAATATATTTCTGTGTAATGATCTGTCCTAAATTGTCTTTTTCATTATCAGACCACTTCACTGTCACATTCGAAGAAAAGGCAGGACTATCGAAAGCCGGATACCTAACGTCAGAAAAGGCACCACGCTTGGAAGTATTCTCCAAATAATTTCCCATAGATACATTATGCATATTCATCGACAGTTCTATTCCTTTTACATACAGTTCTTTTGCCGAACCACCCATATTCCATTTCTTTAGTGCTCCTTCTGCCCTCAGGAAAGAAACCTCGGAAGCAGTCATCCATACTACAGGGTCTGAAACGGTTACTTTCGGACGAGAATAAATGTTTGAAGCCGCATTGATCAGTTCTTCTTTAGCCGGGACAGCTACTCCTGACCTCAAACCAAAGTAAACATCATTTCCACTTCTGTTCGTCTTTTCAAAATAAGCCTCCCGTCGCGGATCGGAAAAAGCATTCATGTAAGAAATAATATCTGCTCCACATCGGGTATCTCCCCAGTTATTACTCATCTTATAAAAAGGATTATCAGAGGTAGGTTTCATTGCGTTCTCGGCATTATTTTCAATGACACCTGCTCGAACAGCTTCCTCTGCCCATTTTTTCGCTTCGCCAGGTAATTTATGTGACACCCTTACAGCCAGCCTCAACTTCAAAGAGTTCGCAAACTTTACCCATTTAGCAAGGTCACCGTTGTATACGTCATCATGCGTCATCCATGCACTTTTTTCCACCGATGACAATACTGCCTTTGAGAGTGTTTCACCAGACCAAGTAAGTTCCTCAATCATTTTCCGATAGATATACTCTTGTGTCTGATATGGCTTTTGAGCTTCAGTTCCCGAAAACTCATACGGTATAGGTCCATACATATCGGTCAGTCTATGTAATACGGCTACCTTTAGTATTGTACCCCATGCATAAAAGACATTATCATGGCTTGCATTAGTAGCCAAAGCCAAAGAGTTGTATTGTTTGATGACTTTTGGTAAAGATTGTTCATCCGTAAACGGATATTCTATAAAGCCTACATTATAATTGAAACGTCCCAAATCAGTATGTTTCGTCTGTCCCATATAGCCTGAAAGTGATTCACAACCCAGACTCATGGAATACTGAAACAGATTTTCCTGCAAAGGAATCACAATACCAGACAGAACTCCGCAATCGTTGGCTACCTGTTCGGCTATGCCTCCAGAAGCAAGTACTTCATCCGATACTCCATAAGGATTACTATTATATTCTGCAAAGTGATCGGTACAACTTGCAGCAAACATACCTGTCAATATAGCGAATAAAAAAATCTTGTTCATAGTTTAAATATTTAGTCCATTACAGATTTTAAAACTTAGCCTTTATGCTAAAACCAAGGCTTCTCAGTGAAGGCAACATAAAATAATCCAATCCCTGCGCATAATTACCCGTAGATGAAACAGACTCAGGATCGAACGGTGCCTTACAGTAAAGCATCAACAGATTTTTCCCTGTTAAAGACAAAGACAAATCCAAGACATTACCCAGCCATTTTCTCGGTATGTTATACGAAATGTAAGCCTCACGCAAACGTACATTGGAAGCGGTATAAGTATAATATTGTGTCAGATAATCTTTAGGTCTACCCTGCAACTGATAGTATGACTGTGCTGGAACAACAACTCCCGGTGACAAGGTCACTCCTCCAGCATCACGGGCATCGGCCGTAACTTTCGACACACCTGAATAATCCATCGCCGCCTGAGTACCAGACACAACGATACCTCCTATTCGGGCAGAAATCATGAAGCCAAAGCTCAAGTTCTTATATCTGAAATCATTCCTCCATCCCATTGTTGCATCAGGTAAAAGACTTCCTAACTTCAAATATTCGTTTCTCGGCTTCAAGTCTTGAGAGATATCAATATTGCCATAAGCATCTCTTACAAAATCGGTTTTTGCATAGATGTCTCCCAATGTACCTCCAGGACGCAAGATAATCTGAGCATTTCCGAAATTATCTTTCAGAAGTTCATCCTTTTCAAACAAGGGTTCATTCGGATTCTGCGGGTTTTTCACATTCGCTACAAGTTCCTTAATTTCATTCTTGTTGTAACCATAGGTAAAGTTAGTATCCCAGGAAAAATTCTTTCCAATGTTTATTGTTCCTCCCAAAGCAATTTCTACCCCTTGATTTTGTACATTACCGGTCTGTACATAAGTATAGTTATAACCGGACGAAGCCGACATAGCGGCCTTAATAGTCTGATTCTTGGTATTTGTCTTATAATAAGTTATATCAAAGTTCAATTTATTTTGTATCCACTTGGTAGTCAATCCGATTTCAAAGGAGTTAGTACGTTCCGGCTTCAAATCCTTCAACGGATAGTAACCTTCCTTCACCCATTTCTTATCATCCTGGCTAAAAGTATTAAGTTGCATAGTCAACCCTCTTTGGAACGGCGAAGCTACCTGTGCATAAGCAACTCTCAACTTGGCAAAAGACAGTGAATTATACATTTTATTTCTCAGTTCCTCTGAAAGCATATCAGTCAAGATTCCTGAAAGACCTATAGAAGGATAGAAAAACGACTTATGATTTGAACCAGCCAACTGTGAGGCCCAATCATTACGCCCGGTAACCGTAAGAAACAACAATCTTCTCCAGCTGACTTCCAAACTTCCAAATACAGACTGCGTCTGTTCTCTCCATCCTTTTTGATAAAACTGAGCTTTCTGAGCTCCTTGTTCAATATTCTGCACATTGAATACATTAGGCAAGCCATCATTTCTCAATGGCCCCTGATTTATCAATGCATCATTCATCTGGTCGGTCAAACTGGCTCCCACATTCAAAGCCAAAGTATAATCATCAGCAATATTTTTATTCAGGTTAGTGAGTACATCAACATAGTTCTGCATATCCCAACTATTTTCAAGACCAAAGAAACCATTCTTGATACCCCCGTTCAGCAAAGTAGGAATTGTTCCCACAAAACGCTTATCCTTATATTCCTGACTTGTGCGGTCAATTCTGTATCGAGCTGCTACATCCCACTTTTCAGAAGAAGACCACTCTTTAATAACGTACGAAAGTCCCAGTGATACAATGAAGCGCTTTCTTTCAGAAGTACGGATGTTTCTATAAGCCACCCAGTACGGATTCTGCATTGTATAATCTCCTTGCGGGAAAGGACTTGCCGTAAGCAATCCTCGTTCGTCATCCCACATTTCAAAATATTGTGCATTGTTCCAATCAAGGCCTCTAGGATACAGATAAGCCCCGACCACCGGATTCATATATTCTCCCTGATTCACCATATTCTGGTCACGCTGTACAATATATTGTGCTCCGATATCCATTCTCAACTTTCCTTTAAGAGCAGTACTTGAATTACGCAAGGTGATGTTGTAGCGGTCGTACACATTATTGGGTATCAATCCATTGGCATTTGTGGCAGCCAATGATGCATAGGTTTGACTCTTTTCACTACCCATTGAAAGAGTAACGGCATTAGTATAAGTAGCTGAAGTCTTGAAGAAATCCGTTGGAGAATAGCCTGTAGAAGGTTGTTTCTCTCCCCAGCTTACAGCCGCATTCGGCAAACTGCCATAGGTATTCTGAAATTCAGGCATGATAAAAGGATGAGCAAACTCCATGGAAGAAGAGAATGTAGCCTCCAACTTACCTTCCTTTCCTTTTTTTGTAGTAATCAAAATAGCTCCATTGGCGGCTGAAGAACCGTACAGAGCGGCTGCCGAGGCTCCTGTAAGTACCGTCATAGACTCAATATCTTCCGGATTAAGATCGGCAATACCTTCCGTAGATCCTCTGGAAGCATAACGTCCTGAACCTTCGTCCCCTACCGAATTAAACATAGGTACACCATCAATTACATACAAGGCATTATTACTTCCTTCTATCGATTTTACTCCTCGCATCACAACTTTTGTAGCTCCACCGACTCCAGAAGAACTACTCTGTATGTTAACACCGGCAATCTTTCCATTCAGGCTATTTATAAGATTCGCATCCTTCACTCTTGTCAGCTCATCTTGCTTTACATTCTGCACATTGTACGATAGAGCTTTTTCTTGTCGCTTGATACCTAACGCAGTAACTACTACATCGTCCAATACTTGTGTATCTTCCTGAAGCGTCACATTAATTTCAGATACCCCTGCTGAAACTGTCTTTTTTATGCTAGTATAACCAATAAAAGAAAACTCCAACACTGCGCCGTCCGACACTTTTATGGTATAATAACCATCCAAATCTGTCACGGTACCGTTCGTCGTACCAAACTCTATCACATTTACCATTATCAACGGCAGACCTGCATTATCAAGTACCTGCCCTTTTATTTCTCTGATTTGAGCATTGATTATCCCGCATAATCCCATTATACAGAATAAAAATATAATAAGTCTGTTATTCATCGATGTTCAGTATTAAATTAATAAGGTATATTTTCCAGATTATCCTTGGTCAGCGTAACCTTGAATCCACTAGTGATATTAGCTCCCGACTCACGTTTGATGGAAAGCATTGGATTATAATTCCAAAAGACAGGACTCAAGAATATAGCTACTTCTTTATCGGAACTAATCTCCACATTCTTTATTAATATAGTAACTGGTAAGCCATTTACATTGATGACATTCTGTTCAGACTTATAAAGACCTTCAAAGCTCAACCCTGAATTTATGGCTGCCGTTAGCTTTTCTGAATCATTAAGCACATATACAAAGGCTCCTTCCCAGCTAAAATTGTATCCTTCAAAATTATTCACAGTAACTTCAAGGTCGACAACCTTTTTAAGTACTCCACCACTAGTAGGAGGTACATACGGAAAATTGAATTCCAGATTATAGTTACTTGTCTCCGAATTGACAGTTACTTCCATCTTTTGAAAGCTATCATAGTAATCTGTATTCCATTTAGGAATATATACTATATAATCTTTTGCTCCTTCCGTACAGAAAACTTCAAAGACGGCAGTTCCGCCCATTATGGATTTTTTCTCCACATACGTGCCAGCTTCAGGGTGTCCGTGCTGATTCTTGACAACCTCCTCCACTGAAGACCATTTACTAGCTTCTATCAGATAAATTTCATGGTTGTCCAAAGGAGCGTCCCCTCTAACAGCAGATACACTAATCTTTTTTTTCTGTTCTTTCTGAAACTCGCACTCTACTTCTGTAACATTATAATCGATTTCACGCAAATCTTGTTTAAGATAGGCTATTCCTTCCTCTGGATTTACTAAAAACAAGACATAGCTTTTAGCAGACAAAGGAGTATCAATCATCAATTTCGTACTCATCTGCTGAGCGGTAGCTTTCTGCACATATAATCCCTCTTCAATCACTCCACCCGTTAACATGGAACTAAGAAAAGCTGTTTGGTTTTCTTTCTGTACAAGAAACAAGTCTTTATTCAAATAATCGGAAGGCACAGTCACTTCTATGGTAGTCTGTTTGATAGACTCTGAAGCCTGTGCTCCACAATCTATTGTTTTTTCAATCTTGCCAAAAGCTACAAAGTACTTCAACTCATTCGTTCTGTTAGTGAGCGGAATAAATGAATCCCCCTCTACTCTAAATACATTGACATAAACATTTGACTTATAATATGCTGTCAAATCATCAAATATAACCTTAGCAGACTTAATCGGTTGCTGAACCAAAAAATCAGACTTGGAAATAGTAGAGATGCCACCGTACTCATCAAAAAGACTCTTATCAAGTATTCCAATCACCATACCCTCGGAAATCTGCAAATTCTTTAAGGTAAGTGTTAAAACAGATTTTTCCCTTTCCACAGATTGTTTCTCAGGGACAAAGACGCCATTTACCACATCATTCGAACAAGAGGGTAAAAGGCAAAGCACAATCATTGCACACAACAATGTAAAATGATTCCTCATAAAGAAAAAAATTTAAGATTAACAATAAAAACAAAATAATGAACGATTGATATATAATCAATAGATCATCACCCAACAATTAATAGTTTAGTTTAATAATTCCAATTTAATAGTTTAGTTAATAGTTTATTAATAGTTTAGTTTAATAACTTAGTTACATAGTCTAGTTCAAATAATACATAAATATCTACTTTCTAAGAAAATAAATACCCCCAAAAATAAATACAAAAATATATGAGAACACAAGATTCTCTAAACAAAACCTTAATGATATTGGCCTTCATCTTATATAAACGATTGCAAAGATATGCACAAAATATTCAATTACAAAAAAAGTGATATAAACCTATATTGAAACAACATATATTAACAAATAAGATTTTTCTGTTTATATATGTGAACAAAACAAGAGTCTGCCCCTTCAATGACTCTAATTAAGCAACAATCTTTCCCTTCGTAATTTTATCACAATTATGACATTTTCATTTACAGAAAGACAACATTGTCTGAAATTTCAGACAAAAATATCACTAAACAAGAAAATAAAAAAAATAAAAAGTTTATAGATCAATGTACAATCACTACAGTAAAATATCTTATCCGAAAATATCACCCACACCCTTAACTAACTTCGACCCTAATAGTAAAAATTCACCATTTATAAGTGAGAACCGAATCATATAAACAAGTAATAACTTGGCTACAAACAGACATTTAAACGGCAATAAGTACCAATCAAAGTTTTACGACAGAAGGGACAAACTCTACTACCCAATTTCAAGAACAGAATATTTTCAGAAATAAGTTCTTTGATACCTTGTGGTTGCCTATAGATCCAATGATAAAAGTCACGGCTCAACGTAAAAACCTGAGGGGTAAATCCGATAAATTTATATATTTGCTTTGAAATAAAATCAGCAACAGTTATGGAAACTAGCGGTTATCGCCTCCTTCTTCCTG
>OATX01000312.1_pt1 | contig 34220 bp, 32 predicted proteins | sample 1516741 | NCBI WGS metagenome assembly OATX01 (sample SAMEA2579984, study PRJEB22360) | human gut metagenome | biome: human gut; feature: human-associated habitat; material: faeces | place: Denmark | collected 2008/2010
TATTTGGATAATATATTATATTCTTTAAAAGGAATAACATATTTTATTTTGTCCTATAAAAAACAACGCCATAATATTTCATTTTATAAAAAATAGCGCTATATTTGTATATAATTTAATATAATATAGAATGAAAACAACAGTTACAATGAAGTCAAAAGACAGGGAATTATTTGGAGTTACAATTAGGCAAGATACTAAAAGTCAATTCTTGTCTGTGACAGATCTGCAAGAAGCTTATACACGAGCAAGAATTGAGAAAGGGTGGTCTGATAGAAGAATAGAACATATTTTATCGAATATTGGATCTGCTGAAAGAATTTATTATATACTTGAAAAACAAGGGTTTATAAAAACCGCATTTCCGGCTTTTATGGAAGAAGTAAAAGAAAGCTCTCTTGTAAAAGTTATGAAGAAATACGGAGCATATAAAACTTGTGGAGCAAGAGAAAATAAAAGCACCATGTGTAATCCTTATATTTGGGTATTATTGGCGTTAGAACTTAATCCAGAAATATATGCAACTGTAGTAATGTGGTTAACAGATAACTTGATCATTAATAGGATTGAGGCAGGAGATAGATATAACGAGTTATGTGTTGCTGCATCTGTTTTTAGTAATGTTGATTATAGAGTCATAGCAAAAGGGCTAAATTATATAGTATTTAATATACATGAAACGTTGTTGCGAAATAAAGCTACACAAGATCAATTAAAAGAATTAGATGATTTACAAAAATCTTTAGCTTTTGCTATAAATATGGGTTATATAAAATCATTTGAACATTTGGTGAATGAAATGAGATTATTGTACTTTAAAAAATGGAATAATGGAAAAATTAATAGTTAGAGCGACTATCTTTGGATTAGCTATTTATATGTTAATCGTATTTTGTTTTGCATGGAGTGGAGTATTAGTAACATTTGATGGCTACGTAATTTTATTAGATTATTGTTTGTATAGGCTTGCTTGTGACGAAGGTAAATATCATTGCAAGTATGCAAGAGCTATACCACTTAATCTAATGTTTACCGATACTATTACTTGTCTTGATAATACATTCAATATTATGCCTACAGCAGAAATGTATTTGCTTATTGTATCAGCTACATGGGCTATTAGTATTATTGTTACGGTACATTTAGGCGTTAATCATTTCAGAAAAGTTCGTCGGCTAAGGAATATCAAGCAACGATACGAAGAATTTAAACTCAAAAAGTAGTAAGGCTGCATGATTTGTATTGATGAAGAAATGGCTTCTAAAGTTGGTTTAGAAGCCGCAGCCGTCCACTATTATGTGCGATTGATACTATGTACTAAAATGTATCAAGAATCGTTTAAAGGCTGCATGGTAAAACGAGAGAAATATACTGGATTTATTGCAATAGCAAAACTAAAAGAATTAATTCCTTTCCTTTCTACAAAGAAAATATACAATGCCGTTAATAGGCTCGTTGAACATGGATATATTAGGGAAGTGAATTATAGGTTATCTGGAATGAACACTACCAAATGTTACCAATATGTAGAAAACAACTAATTAAAAACTTTAAAAACAACAAGTATCACATGGAAAGATTATCTAACAATCAAATCTTCCAATATAATGGGAGTCCTATCACTTTTCAAAAAGGAGATAGTGTAATGGTAAATGCAACACAAATGGCGAAGCCGTTTGGAAAGCGCTGCAATGACTTTTTATCAACAAAACAAACCAACGAGCTAATTAGTTCATTATCAGCCAAAACGGGAATTCCCGCAACGGAATTAGTAACTGTAAATCAGGGAGGCAATAATCAAGGAACTTGGTTACATGAAGATTTGGCCTTAATATTTGCTCAATGGCTTTCTTCTGATTTCTATTTATGGTGTAATGATCGTATCAAGGAATTACTCACCATCGGAATGACTGCTATGCAGCCCACTCTTGAGCAAATGATTGATAATCCAGACTTGGTTATTCAGTTGGCTACACAGTTAAAAAAAGAAAGAGAAGAAAAGGAGAAACTTCGTCTTGAAAATGAAAGCCAAAAACATAAAATAGCTATAGATGCTCCTAAAGTTGAGTTCTATGATGAAGTAGTAGATAGCAAGGACGCATTGCCAATGGATCGCGTGGCGAAACTTCTCAATATCGGAATTGGAAGAAATAGATTATTTGCTTTTTTACGAGAGAAAAAGGTATTGATGCCTAATAATACTCCTTACCAAAAATACGTTGAACTTGGCTGGTTTAGGTGCGTTGAGAGTAAGTTTAGCAAACCTAATGGAGATACTTGCATCAACATAAAAACTGTGGTATTGCAAAAGGGATTAGATGGGATTAGAAAGATGTTTAATAATAAGAGGTAAAACTAAAACAACAATTATCATGTGTGAAATTAAAATTTTTGAGAACGCAGAGTTCGGAAAGGTTAGAGTTAATACAGTGAACAATGAACCAATGTTCTGTTTAAGTGATGTATGTAGGGTGCTGGATATTAAAAACCCAAGTGATGCAAAAACAAGACTAAGAAAAGAGGGGGTCGTTACTGCCGAGGTATCAACTCCTATTGTAAGTCAAGGTGTATATTCTTGTATAATACATTGAAGGGAAACGGGTATTTACCATTAATCGAACAATAAAACATAAATACCATGGCTAATCTGAAAGAAGTAAAAGAAAACAATGTGAAACTTACAAATTCAAACAGAATCAATAAGATTAAGAGTGACATATACGATATTATAAAAGAAGAAGTAGATGCACTCTCTCCTATTAGGAAACTTGTATTTAGTACTATCTTTGGAAGAATCTTTGATATATTTAGCGCTGACTGTAACGAAGACGAATTGGCGGGAGCACTTAATACAATAGACAAGATGAATTCAGAATATGTTAATCCGAAAGATTATGTTACTTATGATGGCGCAATGAAAATATTGTGCATGGGTAATAATCGAGCAGGATTCAAGAAATTGATGGATAAATATGGTATTAAGAATCAAAGTTTCAATAACCATAAGATTGGATTTAAGCGTTCTGATATTCTTGCTGTCAAAGATAAGTTGAAAGAAGAACGCCAGAAGAAAACCTTGAAAAGGAGATAGAAACAAAACAAGGGGAAGAAACTTCCCCTTGAAAAACAACTAATACCTGAAAATTAAAAACAAACTTACATGACAATTAACAAACAAAGTTCTCGTATATCATTTCAAGAAAATCAGTAGTTGATATTTGTTTTTCAGTTGTAATAGACATTCCCTGAAAATCGGTTAATACCTGCTCGATAGTATAGTTATCAGCTACATTTACATTCACTAAATCTTCATATTCTTTCTGCGTAAAAGTCTTTTGTTCTACCTCGACCTCTTCGTTCAGCTTCTTAGACTTAAAATCCGCTACATCTCTCCAATGCTTATTGTACATCTCCATAAATGCCTTATGCTTATCAAATTCTTCATCAGTTAAGATGTTCTTTAGCATTTCCTCTGTAAGAGAAGATAGGTCTTTGCATTGTTTTTGGATTTTCTCTTGAAGTTTACTTACTTCCTCTTTTTCTTTATCAAATCCCTCTGGCTTCAATCCTTCTGTAGCTTCTTTAACGGCATCCTCGAATTTCTTATAAAATCCATTGTAGTAAATGCGAGTCATCATAACTTTAGTCTTCAATTCGCGCGGAAGTTCTTTCCCTTGATGCGCGATCAATAAAGCCTTGATCAATGATGTCTTTTTAACTATCTCACTATTTTTTATTTTATCGAGTTTATTCTCGCTTTTTTTAGTTTCTGTATTTTCCATTACTCACACAATGTATTAATTGTTCCTTCACTCCATTTTTTAATTCCCGCAAGCAAAGCCTCAGTTGCCTCAACTTGTTTATCGGCATACGCTTCGTTTGTAATACGCACTACTGATTCATACATTCCAGCAGGTGCAGGTGCAGTTATTGTACCATCATTATTATTATAATGAAAAGTTCCGATTACGTTTTGTGAATCTTTTAATTGAACATTTCCACTAAATTCGAGAACCTTATTAGTTGCTACAACTAATATTTGACCTACTAATTTAAGAGTTTCGCTATTTACTGCGGCATTAGTTCGCTTAACGCTAACCAATTCTCCGTTTTCTACTGTTACTGTAACTGGTGTTGTCATATTTATATTTTTAATATTTCGCTGCTAAGATACTGCTTTTTTCGTATATATCAAATTATTTTGCTCGGAATAAAATAGAACCGGACTTATAATCATCTCCTAAATAGCGTGCTGTGTAGCTTGTATAGCTGTTTAAGCAGATCCAATTAACGTTATTTCCAATAATTTTCCAGCACTTGCCCCAGTTGTTGTATTATAAATATAGCAATTAGTATAAGCTGTCTTGCCAATATAGTATTTCCCACCTAAGGTCATGCAGGGGACACTAATAACGTAATTCCCACTACCATCAGGACCAGATATTACATTAGCCATACCTTTACCTATTTCGTATTGGTCAGTTCTAAAATTTCCATTGTAATCAATGGTTTCCATAGATACACTATACGTTTTTAAAGTAGCTAATCCAGCAGAAGCTTTATCATGTATAGTAAATCTATATTGATAATAACTATCTGAATTATCATTAACTCTTGGAGTAGTACTTCCAACAACAGAATATTGAAGATAGCCTTGAATTGGGAATTGAGACAGATTATAATCTTTCATAGCAGGAACACTATTTCTTCTTACATTAGAAATACTCCTGTAAATGTTCATATTATATTCTATTGTTTCTCTCCATTTAAGACGTTCATTAGAATAAGTATTATCTGATATAAACAAACAAATAGCAATATCTTTACTGAGTTTACCTTCCCAGTCTAAAGAATCATCTACTAAAAATATAGGAAGTTTACCCCCAGTAATTGTCCTGCCAAATATTTTATAATATGCTTTCTGCTTGCTTCTGCTACATATAGCCACTCCTAATTGATTCTTCTTTCCATTACCTATAAGCTTATCAATAGATAATTGTCCTGCTGCACTTGACTCAAATAATAAAGCATTAATATTAATAATTATAGCTGAATCAGGAGAAGCGTTGTTTGGGAAAGTCAAATCAAATATTGGTTTAGCATTATGATTGTATCCATCAAAATCCGTACATCTATAGAAATATTGATTAATCGCTGATATTGGTTGATTATAATAGATAGCAGCACTTGTTAAATTGGCAACAGTAGGCTGTATTATTTCCACATTTTCAAATCCATAATGTACAGATTTAAACTGTTCTTCACTAAGTGGAGCTATGCTATCATAAACAACAGGATGTCTGTCAGTCCACATATTAACATTATCAGAAACACATTGAGTGCCTACATCTGTGCTACTTATTCCTAAGGTTTGTGGAATATCGTCATGGACTCCAACGGGAGCTACTATTAATCCATTTGATATACTCATGGCACCTCCTCCACATTACAACAGATTCCACCTGTAACTAAAACAATACCACTATAACAGAAGGTTTGTATCTTTAAGTCACCTTCTATTATAATGGCATCGTTCGTGTCGAAGCTATCTATAAATTCTTTAGAACAACCGCAAAATAATTCACTTTTTGTTTGGCTGTCTAAATTATTTTTATACTCTCTCTCTCTCTCTCTCTCTCTGTTAATCAATGATTTAGCAATGAGATTTCCTTTGATTATTAAGCTAACTTTCTTCATTTTGGATATATTAAGGTTCTGTATTTGGGTCTACAAAATAAAATGCAGCAAATATTTCATTATAGGTAGTTCCGGTTCCCATAGGCAATGGATTGAATGTAATGCTAACGCTATTAGAACCCCATGCTATGACTCCATTTGCTCCATAATTAGTAATGCGAGGTCTTGTAGCCGTGCTTTGTCCGGGAAATTTATAATAAAATATTTCAAGAGCTCCTTGCATCTTTACAAATTCGCTCCCTATTAAGATAGACCCCTGTGCGATAGTACCTCCTCGATTATCTCCCGTAGCGGACTTCCATTCAGAGTAAGTTATACCTCCAATTTCATTCCAAAGATCATATCCAGCACCATTTGGACGTATAGCCATTAAGTTACCTGTCATTTTACAATCTTCTGGAATATATTCATTTCTATAGTTAGAGTCTTCTGAAATACGTACTGCCCATCTTGTTCTTGGTTTAGGATTACTTATTTTAATTCCAGACTTAAGAGGATTATAAGTTTTACCTGCATATATAGTTAATGGATACAGTTGATAATTATTAGCTGAATTGGTTATTTCTATAAATTCTTCAGTCTTATCAGGATGATTCCTTGGGATAACCACAGCAAAAATGCTCACATTCCAACTTGCAATATCCATGGGGAAAAAATAGTCATAAGCTTTTTGATTGACATTCAATGAATCTCCAAGATAAAGTCTGACTTTGTTGTTTTGCCATCCATATTTATAAGTTCTAAAAACTCTTGTTGAACTGCCTTTAGTACATACAAGTATTAAAGCATTATCCCATAATATTCCAGAATCTGCGGGAGTAGCCAATTTTTGCCATAATCCTCCTGAATCTATCGTAATAGGAATGTCATAACCGCAATTATCAAAGTCAATATTTGCTGGCAAAATACCTGCTACATCGCATAAAGCAGCATAAGATTTATGATCATAGCCATTAAAATCTAATGCCCTAAAATTGCTTGTTGGCATTCTATATGTATAATCAGCAGTATTAGGAGCTACGCCAGGCGTATAATAATAAACAGCGGCAAGAGAATCTTTATACTTTTGGCTTGTAAAAGAACATTCTACGGGATTGGAATCTTGTATCGGTTTGATATAGCTCCATTTGTTAATCTTACTACTACGGCATAGGTCTTCCAGCTTATAAGTTGTTTCGCCTAATACTGGCACTATATCGCTTTCTATCGAAACAGGCGCAGTAATCTTTCCGTTACTATTGCTCATTTCGACTTCTTTTTACTAACAGGGCTTTTTGCTTTGAGTACGTCTATCTCGTTTGCTTCGGAAGTATTTCTATAACATGAAATATTTCCTTCAACAACGACATTGCCTTTTACATAAAGATTTTCGTCTTTATCCTTCTTGAAGTAAACTCTATCAATACGTTCAATAAACTTTTTGTCTCTCCACTCTCTGTAAGCGCTAAATAAATTTTTCATATTCGTTATTTTAAATTAGTAATTGTTTCAATGCAAAATTAATAAATTCGCTCCTAACTTCAAAAGGAGTATAGACTTATCTATACTCCCTTTTCAACTTATTAATCTCTTTCTTTAAACATTCATTCTCCTTTTTCAATTTCTTTATTTCATCTTCAATACTATTAGTCTTCTTGCACAATTCATTAATTCCTAATGTATTTAATTGAGTTGCGCCAGCAATCAAAGATATAAAATCAGGACTTATGTAATTGATATAGCCATAGCCATCGTCGTCTTTACCACATATAGCAGGCAATACCTTAGACACAGCTTGATAGCTTAAACCAATATGTCTTTTATCATCTACCATTTTTTCAACTCTTGATTTAGCTGTGTCGTTATAGATATAATCAAATACCAATCCCAAAGACAACAATTTTTTTGCATAATCTATCTGGCCAACTCTATCTTTTAATCGCATATCGGAAGTAGTCTTTGCGGTAATACCGCCTGTCGCTAATATGTTACCACTTACATAGAAACTTTTATTATTGTAAACTCTAACATAAGTTGAATCAGTCATGTGAATGCCACCTCCATAACTTTCAGAATACCAACCAGTTGTTCCAACGGTTCTTACCCAACTTTGAGAATGAATATCGCTTGTGGTAGTTATTCTTCCATACGCATTTAATGTAGAACAAATCCAGGGCATATCACTTTTATTAGCATTATAAGAGGTGTAAAATAGATACATAGTACCATAAGAGGTAGCATCTGATTTTTGAGTACTAATATACATCTGAGGAGTACCATTTCTAACAGTATGTAAAGCGCACATATCTTTAACATCATCACCTGAATATCCATTAATCCATAGTGTATCATTCCAACATTTAATAGAACCAGTCATAGCAACTCTTAAACCAGTTCCTGGTCCAAAGTAGGTCTGAGGATTTGGTTGTAGTCCTCCTATATAAGCAGTGTTAAGCATACCTGCTGCATCAGCAGAACCGTGCATGTTATTAATATATGCTTGCCTCCAAGGTTTACCTGATTCTCCTAAATCATAAATATTTGCACTATATGGAATAACATGACCTGATATATCTAATCTATTATCCATATAGTAAGGTCTTGATTTATTATTAGTTATGTGAACATGAGAAGCATTTTGGCTACCTATTCTTACTTCACAGCTATTAGCGGTACTATACAACCATCCAGCTGCTACAAAATCATAGGCATATACACTTTTATAATTACTTGCATCTTCAAATAAAAAGTTTCCACCATTATCTACTCTTAGATTGCATCCTACAACTCCTGGTTGATGAAATCCGATAGAAGGAGATATAGTAGAACCATTGCCATTAATCATTAGAGATGCTTTTTCATAAGAGACTCCACTTGGCTCTCTAAAGTAACAATTAAATAATCTTCCATTAGTATATCCCCAATAACCAACTTGCTTAGCATTAGACCTAAATTCTATAATTCCATCAGCTTGCCAATGTAAACCAGTATCGCTGTCTCCAATAGCCAAAGATATTGCAGGAGAAGCAGTAGCATCATGCCTACCTCTATCCACAATAAATCTACCATTACAGTATATAGACCCACGATTACTAATAGGTCCGGCTGTGTATATCATATCTGAGGCGTTTATAGTAGTTACCCCTGATAAAGCACCTGATACATTTTGAGACCCGTTAAAAGGTTGTCCCCATAATGTTCTTGTATTTCTTAAATTATTAGGTGCCCAATATACTTGATCAAATGTTTTATCCATAGGAGAATTATCTTGTGAGGTCTTCACGGGAGCACTATAATTATACGAACTACTACTCCACGTATAGCCATTTGGATTAACTGTGATGCTTTGACCATTTGTAGTTCTATAATAATAGACACCTCCACCACGTAGATAAATAATTTCGTGAGATCCCATTGTGTTTTGTTGTCTACCACCAAAAGCAGTTTCCCCACCGAAAGATCCGTGATACCAGTCTAACTTAGAAACAGCACTTAACGTTCCCCAACCGGAACCTGTTACATAATAATCTAGTAACAAAGAGAACCCGGAAGCATGTGATGCCCACGATGGTTTATTATCTCTAAGACCATTAAATATAGTGATTCTCAATGGAGTTCCACCATAAGCTGGAGCACCAATAATACATGGATACCACTTATTTTGGTCTAAACTGGTAAGGTCTAATATTAGTTGTTTTTGGCTTAAATGTGATAAAGCAGCATGCCACGTTGATCTTCTTATAAAATTATCATCTGAAGAATAAAAATAATCACCTTGATTATCTGGATGAACAGCTGTTAATATAAATGGTACATTAAGATTTCCCGTCATCGTATCCCCTGTCTTAAGGACATATCTTGAATCTGTTGAAGATTGTGTAAGATACACATTACTATCAACTGAACCATCCGCTTTTAAAAATTGAGAGGCAGTACCCTCAGGAGTTTTATATCCTTTAGCAGCAAGTATTGCCCAACCTGCATCAGTATCCCAAAATTCATAATACTGGTTAGAGGTTCTTCCAGCAGTTCTAACCGAAACGTAGTTTTTATGTAAAGCAAATGTAGTAGGTTCTGCAAGCTTTAAATTAGGCAAGGTAATAACTCCGTCTACTGAATCGTATCTCTGTCCATTTAGAGAAATAGCCCCTGTATTGCCGCCACTTCCTCCGCCAATCACCGTTAGTTTACCGCCTTCTTTACTTAATGTATTAGTATCAATGGGGAGAGCATCTAATATTGTCTGTGGAGATTTAGTCCCAGCGCCTAAAGCGGTAATACCGCCAGTCGCATAGAAGTTGACAATACCTCCATCTGCTTTTTCGAAATATATCGCATTATTGGCTTCATCTACCTTTATACGATAACCACTACCTAATTCCAAGTAACTTGAAATTGACAACTTTTGAAATGGATAGCGAGGAATTACATAGCTTATGGAAGATCCTGATTTTACAATTTGGAATATAGATAATAAATCACCGACGTTTTCCGGGCCAACAAAGAAGGATAAAGGATCTGCATGAAGCTTACCGTTGTTATCCCACCATAAATTGCCATTAGCGAAATATCCTGTACCATCAAATCGAACAAGTCCTTTGGCTACATCAGAGGGCATATTCTCGGAAGTGTAATCATTGCGGTCTTTCATTGAACCGCCCCACCAAGATGCAATACCTCCGCCTATTTTAGAAGAATCATATATACCGTTTGACCCACTCATTATTTTATAAGAGCTACCATCGGTATATCCTAATGCTAAGATAGAGGTTTGAACGACACCATTAGTAATTGTAGTCTCTTCCTTAAAGGCTTGTTTGAGATAGTTTAAGTCAACAGCTTTTTGCAAAGCGTTGTCGGCTGTAGTCTTAATTTGATCTTGAATAAACTTATTGGCTTCATTTAAATACGCGATGTAATCTCCATATTTAGTGTTAAATACAGAATATTTGTCGTCAACTGCGGCTTTCTCTGTATTTGTAGTTATGCCATCTGCAATAGCTGATCTAATCGTTGAAATCAAATCTGTTGCAGCAGTATTAAAGGCAATATTTGCATTATTCAGATTCGTCTTAGCTATTCCCGATAATAATGGATTATTGTACACCTTCGCGAAACTTTGGCTTACATCTTTCTGCGAAGTTTCGATATTATTGAGATATTTGGCTATTGCAGTAGCTTCGCTTCTATCAATTACTCCGTCTTTAAAAGCTTGGTCTGTAAAATTACGCAATCCGTCTACTTCTCCATCTAATCCATTTATATCTCGCTTAGCTTGATCGACATCTGCTTGTGCCGCTTTAGCTAATCTTTGTGCTTCTAAAGCGGCTTGATCATCAGTATATTTAGAAGCCTTTTCCCAATGGTTGATAGAAAAAGATGTTCCTGCTGCTTTAGCTGTTTTGCATCGAAGGACATCATTAGAATAAGTACTACCAAAAGTGGCATTCACCCAAAGATCCCCGACTTCATACGTTTCAGTGTCTAATGGTTGTCGTACAAAGATTTTCCGTTTACTATCGGCTGTATCTTGCGCTTTCTTGGCATCTGCTAAAGCTTTAGTAATGTCACTGTCTGTAAGTACTTTCCATTCATATGCTGTACCTGTTAATTGAAATCTGTAGGCTTTCCCATTACTATCATAATACAAGTCTCCTAAATGGGTATTCTTATCTTTATCAGTAGTCCAGTTTACCGCAGGTTGATTTGTTAATGTTGGAACTGGATCATAGAACCAAGTTTCGATAGCTCCATCTATCTGATCTTGTAGCTCTCCCAGACTTCCATTGACTATTGTTGCAAATTCATCCAGATTTTCTTTTGCACCAGCTATAGCATCATTCTTCGTCTGTTCTAACGCGTCTTCTACTGTTTGCCCAGAGCCAATAGTTGTCCCAACTTGCAATTTCCCCTTAATTTGCAAACCGTCCTTTTCACTATATTGCATATAAGAGTTTTTATTCCTGTCTCCTACATACATTCGTCCATAAACATTAAAAAACGCTTCGTTTGTCGTTTTATCAACGCCATAAGAGACATATTCCTTGTTTACGTAAGAATAGCTATCAATGCCTGCGTATAAAGTAATACTTGGAGAATAAAAGTCTACAGCAGAGAATATAATAGCATTTTGACGCGTCTTGTCGGTCTTATTACCTAACTGGCAGATAACATCTCCTGCCTTTGGAATATCACTGCTTACATCTGCATCTGTCTTTGATAAATCAATGTAATCTTCACCGATAGCTACAACTTTTCTCCAATAATAGTGATTTGATACATTTTCATAAATACCTTCCTTGATATTGAAGTCTTGCGATAAAGCTTGATCATCTACCTTAAACCTATTTTCAATTGGTGTATTATCTGCATCGTTCACGAAATAGCAACGATAATAAGTATCTCCTTCAACAACTTTATTACAGGTTATACTTCCGCCAGGAGTGATTATCTGTCTACCTCCGATACTATTCGTGTTGATTATCTCTAATGTCTCAAAATACGCTTTTGCACGCACTTTCAACATGTCTGTTTCGATGTAAGTTTTTCCATTTGCATCAATAGCGAAAATACCTCCGCTATTGCCTCCTTCGGTATAAGAACCAACTTTTAATCCGCGCAAAAAAGTGATGAAGTCTCTTGCGTAATCACTGGTATCTTTTCTCAAAAAGTATTTCAATCCTTGTTTTAGGAAATCCACACTTCCGATAGAGTTCATTATGTCTTGTTTTACTCCGTCAATTGCAGTTTGAAGAGAGTTCTTTCCAATGGTCAGAGTATCCGTTAACTGAATTGAAATTTCGGGCAATACATTTTCATCAACCTTAAGTGTATAGTTAGAAACATACAATTGATGGAACTGCCCATTATATTCTAAATCTATACGCGCATTCTCGTTTAACAGATTTCCAATGCTCGGATTTTCGGCTAAAAAAATACGACTCAATTTAATAGAGAAGGTAAACTTTTCCCTATTATTATTTGCCATATATTTAATGATAGCTTCTTCTAATTCTTTTTCAGCCTTCGTTATATAGGCTTGTGGCATATCAATATTCAAAAAGACAAAGCTATCTCCGGCACTTGGTTTTATATTATTACCTGCATTAGGCATTACAATACCAAATGTAGTATTATCCTTTTTGAGCGCAATCCATACTTCATTGGTCATTGTATTTTGCTGCTGTGGTTGCAGGTTGTTTACATTAACCTTTTGCGCATAATCTCCGGGAACAATGTCTCCTTTGCTATCGACTTGAACAGGATTTCTGAATACTTGTTTCCCCTCTTGCGTAATTTCTGTTACTCCAATTTGGAAATTACAAGCCCCACAAGCCCCACTTGTCATCGAAACAGTTGCATCGCTTCCGACTAAAGCTTGATCAAATAAGTTAAAACCAAAGTCTCCATCGAACTTATTTAGTTTAACATAAAAGTAAGAGTGAACATATTCACCAGTGTCTTTGTTTATTGAATCGTCGTCGTTCTGATCAAAGGCGATTGCTTTAATCACATCCATTCTTACACCAGCTTTGTTTAAGGCATTTTTAATACTTGGCTTGATATAAGAAAAATCGACTATTTGCTCTTTTGGGTTTGTCGGTAGATAAAGATTTTCAAAGGTATAATAATCACCTGTATCGGGATTAATATATTTGTTATTCAAGGCATTATAAAAGCGTTCTGCTCCATTAGTCTGCCTATATATTGGCGGCATTAATACCTGTGAAGGAGTAATCCATGTCCCTCCTGCTTCTTCTATCGCCTTTCTATCGTTGCTCGGATTCGGATAATAGAATTGAATATTATCGGAACTACCTGTACCAGTAACTCTATTGGTTATTTTATAATTAGCATTAGTTTTGCTTACAGACAAAAGTTCAAAATCTTTTCCGTATTTGAATGTATGCGTGATTGCATTATTCGTGAATCCAACATGAATTGTTGTTCCGACGAAGTAGAAAGGCAATTCAAAGATATTAAATATTTCCTGCAAAGCATTGCTAAAGAACATATTTTCTAAAGAAACTTGTTTTGCTTCGGAAGTAATACCTTCATCTATGACAATGCGATATGCTAAATTACTATATTCAAGAGAGAAGTTAAGTCTTGCTACAAATTCCTGAATATCGCCATAAAAAAGAACTTTTGTGCTATTGCTTACATAACGATCTGTGCTCCCCGCGTCACCAGTAACCACGTCATATACATACACATTATCCAATACACTTCTGCCGGATAAGAACTCTAATTCATGTTTATATCTAACATCGTCGTTACTCTTTGAAGAAGACGGTGTTTTTACAATGAAATATCGTTCTCCTTTAAAATCTACGTATTGTTTCCCACTTACCCATAGATCATCAAGGCAAGTTGGATACATTGCCGTAGCTGTTAAAGAACTGCTCCCCATTCGTTGAGCATTATAAGTATATTTGATTTTTAACGGATTGTCCGCATTAGGAAACGGAGTATCAGAAACTCCATCTACATAAGTGTATACTGTCAGTAAAATGTTATTGCTCATTTGCTTCTCTTTTATCTTTTAGTTCTTTTGTCTTACGTTTTATAATATCCTCAGAACGATTAATAAAAACTGCGACTGGACATTCTTTATCTGTTGGAGGATAAGAGCATCTTAAGTATTGAGCTATAGCCCTTGATTTTATTTCATCTTTAAGCTCTAATTCGTCTACTTTCCGCTCTAATTTAGACATCTTTTCTTCATATTCTATTTTTTCTTCTTTTGCATTAGTCTTTATTTCTTCGACTAACTCTCTAAGATTTTTTATTTCGAAAGAAACTTTTTCTGGCCTCGCTTTATATGCAGAAAGCGCGAACGTTAGCAATCCACCCCCTCCGATAATATAATTTAATATAGTTGTCCAGTCCATTCTAAAAACGTTTTTATTTTTAAATACAAATGGCATTTATTTACGAGCCTACACCATGTGTATTCTCGACGGTGTTACCACTTCACCTCTATTGGCTATTTGCTGAAAGCTTTCGCCAACTACTTTTCTTAAAATTCCTATCGCTCCGTTAAGGTCAGCGTTCAGGACTTTACCTGTACTGCTACGGAATAGACCTCTTTTGATTCGCTTGCCCATATAAGTGTCATGGTGGCACATTTCCTCACCTGCGTAGTGGTCAATCTTGGAAGTATAGCCTTCCTCGGTAATAACTACCTTGACTCCGACTTCTTCCGCCTTGTATTGGATTTGTGATATTAGCTTCTCGAACGGGATGCTTACAAAGTTTTGATTGTTACGTTTCCCCATATTGCAATTTTGCTTCCAATCTTTATTGTTCCCTATTACGATTGTTTCAATATGATTGTCAACGCAATAATCCACAATAAATCGAGATGTTTTATGAAGATAGTCGTTCACTTTGCAATTTCTCTTTAAGGCAAGTTTCCCTATCCTATTACTAATTCCCCTATTGCCTATGAAACTCATAAGGTAGGCTTTCTTCTTATTGAAATATTGATTGATAGACTTCAACGTTTTGCCATTTACGATAAAACTCTTATGATTGAGTGAATCGTAGGAAGTTACAAGATTGTTCAACCCTAAATCAATACTTAAATAAGAGTCCGGCTCTAATCCGGAGGTTTTAATACACTCTTTTTCATATACTACTTCTATTATATGGCAACTGCATTGAGGTATAACCCTCACTTGGCATACGTTGCCCACTTTGGTTCTTAATGGTTCTATGTTAGCTTTCTTTGGGAAATGAATATATCCATCTTTCAGCTTGCATTGTTGAGAAGTAAAAACAGATATATTCCTCCCTTTTTCTTTATGCTTGTACTTAGGCATTTTAGGTCTACCCTTTAATTTGTCTTTCTTCTTGCAGAGCTTAAAAAACGACTTCCAATTCTTAAAGAGTATCTTTATTACTTGTTGGCTTGTCTGCGAAGGTAAAGCAATATAATCCGCTTGTTTCTCTTTGGCTAATTTCGTAGTCAACTCGTATTCAGACACCAACTTATTGTTCTGCGTAAACTCCTGTCGTATCAGATAGTTTGCGTAGTTGTATAAGTTCTTAGACAAAAAACAAATCTTGTCTAAATTCTTATTCCCTATAATGATATGTCGTTCTACTCGTTGCATACTCAAATATAGTTTTTTTTTATCACATTAGCAAAGGGAAAATCGTTTTTCAACTTCCACATGTGTAACTTAATATATAATTGCCATACAAATATAGCATTTTGTTATGAACTGATAAAGAAAAGATTGAAAAAGTGAACTAAAAAGATACTGGTGAGTATAAGATAAGCCGAAAACTCCCATTTTTTTTAAGAGTTCCCGGCTGACTTTCGGCTTCTACATTGCAAAGATAATCAAATTAAAAACAATATCCAATAATAAAATGAACTTTTTTTATCGCAAACCTACTTCCGTGAGTAGTTGACTAAATTTGCCTTTATAATATAATGGTTGTGTTTCTTTTGGATTACTTGGTGAAACTTGATTTTCTCCGTAGGCAAGACCTTTAGTAGTTAGGTGATTGAAGACTTTCTGTCCTTTGCTTGAAGGGCGAGTACACTTTTCCAAAAAGCCTTTTTCTATCATGGCCACATTGAATACCCTTGCGCTGATATTAAGTCCATTGCGCTTTAAAAGCTCAGTTGCCGATAAGAGAATATCCGTGGAATCTACATAATCAGGAGTTGGCAAATCTCTACTATCTCCCCATTTCTTGAATAATAAGAGTTTAGACTGCTTGTTCAGATTCAAAGAGTCGGAAACTGCATTAATCCACAAAACTACATCGGATGTAGAAGTAGAAGCGTTTGCTACTTTGTGGAACACTTTGCGATAAACTTCAAATACTGGGCGGACTTTTCTTGCAATAAAGAATTCCATGCAGGGAACAGTAAGAATATAATCTACCTTATTATGCCCTCCTCTCCCTGTTTTTTGCTCCGCATTTTTGCGTAAAACTTGATAATCAACACCTTCCATAAATTGATCGTTTGACAATAGGGCTCTAACGGCTTCTTCTTTTCTTCCATAAATCAGCATCCACACCTCTTCAAGATTGACGGGAAATTCATTATCGGACTTGCTGAGTTCTAAGACTTTTCGGAAATACAATTCGATTTCACTGATTGAACTGCTTTTTGTTAAAATGCCTTTTTCGTTGGCTGACGCTGAAATTTGCAGGCTATCGCTTGCAGATTCAGAAAATTTAGTTACTTTTGCCATAGATTGTATGGTTTTAATCGCAAAGATAACAATTGAAGTGTTAATTGCAAAGTCTTTGCAGAAAAAAAAGTAGCCATGTTCCTTATTGGGGCATGGCTATCTTCTTTTTGTAATGATTAAAATTACCTTCTACGCGAACTGCGGAGTATTTCTTCCCTTTCTGGCAATACCCAAGAAGGGCTATTGATTATATTAATAAACTCAGTATTATCATACTCATAAAAAGTAATATTATCTGTATCATTCAACAAAGGACTAATCATCTCTTGATGCAGAATATATTCAGTTTTAGCTATATTATGTCTCCACTCTGGCTGTATAACAACACCTTTGTTGTTTAGCCACTCTTTTGTTAGTATTGCAAATTTCATAATTTTCTTATTAACTTTAAGGAAATATTTGTTTGTTCTCCGGAAAGCTCTTTGTGACATTCTTATCGTAGAGGACTTCTATCTCAATAGGCTTGTCGATTGCGATTTGAGCCATTATTCCTAAATTATAAATCCCATCACTCAATGAAATTGCCGGTATATCGTAAACTCCATCTTTATATATAGGATAAGTCCAAGGTTCTTTAGTTGAATCAATCATCATTCCCATTAATCCAACTGCCCAATTACCTTCACCAACGCTATACTGATTAAGTCCTGTGACTTTTATTTTGTAAGACGGTACTTCAATCGGCTCTCCGGTATCTGCTTCGGGATTCATAGCTACCGCAATAGCACCATTAAAGGTTTCAGTTGTGCTATCTACAACAATTTTATTTGTTGTAACTTTGCCAGTAGCAAAATCTGGATAATCAACGGCTTTATAGGCAAAGTTATCAAAGTTCAATGCGAACACTGGATTTGGAGTACCATACTGCATAACATCTATCTCTTTCTGAATTTCTTCATCAGTGAGGATCTCACTATAAATAGCCATTTCAAATAGTGCCATAGAAAAAAACTCCTTAGCTACAAATGCTTCCGTATAAGAACTACCTATATAAAGTGAGTCATCAGCCTGTTTAGGCGTAGCCTTATGGTATAGCGCCAGATAATCACCATACTCAGAACCAAACATAGTACTGCCTCTATTTTCAATAGTAGAAGAATAACCTAAATAATTCCTATTAGGAGTGTCGTATCTATTATTATCAAAAACTGTATTCCAACCAACATTAAACTTAATAGGAACATATTTAACTATAACGGTTCCTATCTTATACCCTACCTTATCAAGTTTCAGATAATCGTCAACGCCATCAGTAACTATTGCCCCTTCATATTCTGGGATTTGTTCAATAGTCACGTCACACTTTCCAGTAAATGTACTTGTTTTAAATCCTCCGTATTTATCTACAGCAGCTAAATAGTTAATTCCATTTACTAATTTTGTATTTACTGCACCATTAGTTGATTTTAAACCATTAAAATATAAATCAATATCATCAGTAAGACCACTTACTTTTACACTATAATCAGTAGTAGTATGTTCCAAACTGTCAAAGAACTTAACATTACTCTTATTTATTTCAGTTACATGAATTTTGCTATCAGTATTAGTTAAAATAGCTCTTATATCACTTCCTGTATTAAAAGCTTTATAAGTTAAGTAATTCTCTTTATATAAACCATATCCACTACCTAAGCTCCAACCGAAGTTATAAGCATTAAGAATATTACCCTTTACCCCTTTGATGGTATTCCTATCTTTATCGAAATTGTTCTTACCTTTAAAGCTCCAATAATCCACAAGAGAAGGGTGAAAAGGAGAAGTTTGCCCTCCCCTATTTACAAATGTAGTGTATTTAGGATACGATAATCCTATTCCAACTCCGATTTTCATGGCTCGTAAGAATAGTTTACCCCTGCAAATAATTTATACTTAGTTTTTAAATCTGCGGTTAAATGTATGCCTTGCAGAAGAATAACATTCCACTGATTACAAACTAAAGGAATATTCACGGATGCACTACTTGCTCTTGCCGCAGAACATTCAGCCTTAATATTAAAAACATCAGGTGCGGTATCATCTTTTTTTTGTGGAAATACATAAAATGGATTCCGATCAGATAAAGTAAAATGTTGGGGGCTTTCTGGAATCTCTAAAACTTGTTTTATTACGTCGTTATACATTTTCTTCCTCCTTAATATTGTTAGTACTATTAGAATTGTTAATTATAGTTTCTTTTTCTATCTCTAAATTCTTCTCTAAATCTTTTTCTTTCTGTCTTCTTGCTTTTTCATCCGGAGAAGACACTGGGCTTAATTCAATGCCGCTTTCCTCTGACAATAATCCATTAGATTTTAAAGTAACCAACATTTGTGCAAAGTCTGTATCAGATTGAGGTCTCCATACTTTGAATTTGGCATTAATCTTAATATTGTTAAAGTCTGTAATAGCCGTTGGTTGAATGTCTTTTTTCACCAATTCCTTAGCTAATCCCTCCTTGAATAAGCGACACATTTTATCAGCTACATTCTGCCATTCAATAACACCTTGAAGAGCATTCTCTATATCCAGTGATTGAGTGAGCATGATGGCAATCCCAGAAATATCTCCCGACATTTTAATGTCTTTCGGAAGAATAAATGTCGTCTTTGAGCCTTTCTGTATTGTTTCCTCTAAGAGATTCAGCGTTTCAATAGTTCCTTCCGGAGTTGGTGGAGTAAGGAACTTGGCATCACTATTAGCGTCATCACTTCTGTCATTCAAGATAACAGAACCAGCAATCTTTCTACCATCATTATCAAAACGCCCTTTGATGTATAATATACCCCATCCATGTCGTTTCTGAATCACTAAGAATATGTTATATAACACTTCATAGGCTTCAATTGAACTTTGAGCATCATCCCAAGCGACTTTACCTCTTTTAGTAATCAGAGGAATTTCACTAAATCCGTGTTCGTTCTTGAATATTAATTTCCAACCGTTTTCATCCGCACCACTTCCATCGTTCATGTGACGATACATGTATCTATCATCATAAGAATCAATATATTCTATGTCATCCTTTTTGTAATAAACGCTTTCTAATAGTCTATCACCATTATCATCATTATGTGGGCAGAGGACATATCCATCCATGTAGGATAACAATCGCGATTTAATCTCTCCTTTCCTATCGAAATAATATAGAAGTCCTGCATCTCCAACCGACTTTTGAGCATCAACCATTTTTGTCTTCATGCCATCTTGGTTTCTTAAATCCCAATACTGCTTAAAGGTAATAAAGTCTTCGCTCTGTTTGGTTGTAGGATTAGTTTCCATCAATGTGAAATTCAGAGGATTACCGCAAAGATGCAATACTTGCTTGTTCTTTATATTTTCTTGAAAAGAGATTGCCATCTTTTTGTATTCGATAGTAGCCCAGCCTCCACCTTGTTCCTTTGAAAGCTTCATTGTAATACTTGGCACGTTGTCATCAAATAAGACTTTATGGCAGTAGGGGTTTAATTCTTGAAGGTATTCATCTTGTGAAATAACCATTTTCTTCACCCTCGGAGTGTCTGCTTGTATAGTTTGATTCAAGTCTACGTTTTGAGGGTTATAGCGCGCATTTATCTGCAATCCTCTAAAGAAAGGCTTTTTCTGTAATAACAATTGCGGATTAGCAATCAAATGATCTATTTTTGTTCTGTCTTCTGCCATATTATTCTTTTTCGATCAAATTATATCTTTTCATTACTTGCTCTTTGCTATTTACATAGCACTCCCTGTTAGTATGCGGACAAATAAGATTAAATTTTGGTTCAACGACGATAACATTACTTTGCTCCGATTGATCATCAACAGAGAATTTATCATTCAGTTTGGTTCTAATTTCAGCCTCTAATTTAACAGCGTCTTTCGCAGACATATCGCCAGAAGCAACCAACTCCTCAATCTTATTTAAGAGAGAGATCATCTTGCTCTTGTTTTCCTCAAAAGAAAGATCCATATCTTCTTCTGTCGAAAATTCAACTTCTGCTTTCTTAGAAGGCTTAATATAATTGCTTTTTATATAATCTGTTAAAAAAACAATCTTTTTTGATTTCTTATATTTATTCACCTCCGCATCTATGGACTCTTTCCCGAATAGCACTTTATATGCAATCTCTGCGTTTTCATAACTTTCGCAGAGAAACACATATGCAATATCCTGCATCGAGACATCATGTCCCAAGTTTTTAGCATCGGTAGTTATTTTTTTAAAGTCGTTGGTATCCATGTTACTTTTTTATATTGCAAAGTTAATAAAAATAATTGAATTACAATGAATTAAGCCCAAAAATCATCTCTATATATATTGTCTTTGGGAATATATTGCTTCTCTCTTTCTTCAAAATCGACTGCTGTCTCGATAAGTTCATCGCCATATTGATATTCCAAAACAGGATACATTCGCATAGCACATGGGTCTAATAAGTCCATAGAGCGTCCCTTTCCCAACATTTGATTCATCTCTTTCTTCGTGGCCAGTCTATGTTTCCCGCTTGCTTCTGTCTTGAACCGAACAACAGTACATTCTTCTACAAATTCAACGCCAATAGTGATTTCATCTTTCATCTTATTATGCGTATATCTTCTTTGTAAGACTTCTTCTTCCCAAGACAGATACCTATTATTAATAATGTATTTGAGTCGTAAATAACATTCGTCTTTTAAGCTTCTTGCGGAACGTCCATACATCCCTCTTGGCGCTTTAAAAGAAAGAAATGCAATTGCATCTGGAATATAATCAGAAAGGTAACGTCCGTTGATACCATCATATATTATATGGCAATCTGCTACATCCCACTTTGCTGCAAATAAAGAAAGCTTATCCGCATTCATTCGCGGCGTAGTTTTGCCCAAGATTAGAGCATCCATTATATGAAATCCATCCCAAGCCAAAGCAACCATGTTATCCGTTCCAAAGTCTGCCAAGTCGCAAGTAATCCATCTGTCTCCATTTCTTTGAGGATCATTCATAAATGTACTTCTTGCAACATGGGACGGAATAGGAGCGTCTGATTCATCCTCCAAGTCAACATTCCAGTTACCTTCTAATAATTGTTGAGCCGTCCTTCCTCCTGATGCAGCAACTGAACCTACGTAATCCATATTGCCATCGAGAATGGCTTTATTCTCTGACATCTTACCTAAATAAAATGTAAAGGACTTGATGAAGTTCTCGTAAGAGATAGATCCGCCAACTGCCTTTATTTTCTTGTCAATGTCTAACTTACATTTCTGGTATACTTCTTTTTTTGTATCCCCCCAAATAACATCATCTATGGTATCGCCTGCAATATAGAAATATCTAACTACGCCATCTCGTTCAGGAATAATCTGCCCTTCTGGACTAATATACCAATCAAGGAATTTTCTAATCCAAGAATCTTTTTTCGGGTTCGTAGTGCCTCTAAACTTACCTGTCCAAGAACCCTTACCTCTATTTCTGGTCAGAAGGTATTTAAAAGTAGAGAATTGATAAGAGGTCAACTCGTCCATATATATAAGGTCAAACTGCGCACCTTTCCATTGCTCCGTTATCTTTTTGATGTTTTCATCATTGATTTGGCGCATTTCAACAAAAGACCCCGATGGAAATGTTACTCTTGGAGGATTTGTTTTTCTAACTTGCGCTCCATTCCCATAAGAAGATTCAAAGTCATCAACAAGCCCTCCACCCATATTCAACTCACCAAATGTCCTACGAGTAAAACATGCACGAAAAGAAGGATCTAAACTTGGTTCTGCTACTGATAAAATGGCGGCAAAAGTATTATGTGTAACAATATAATTATCTGTTATATATAAATGTTTATCATTGTCTATCATAATACATTGACATTCTGCTCTACGCACCTTTTTAATAGACTTTATTCTTATATGCGTATTATCTCTTTCGTAATTTCGCTTAATGTTTTTTTTGTTTCTATTGAAGCGTTCAGTATGCTTTTTACTATTGAAGATTATATCTTTAGTTTGAATGCTAATAGAACAGCAGAAATTGCTTTTATATTTATTTAGTCTTTTATCTATATATTTATTAGCCGTATACCCCAGACTCCTGCATAATGAGACAAAACAATCTGCGAGTTTTTCGCTCGTAGTAGTAAATCTGAATGTATTATCTTTGTTGACAGTACCGTCCGTATCCATCAATCCTTTTAATAAATCCATTCTTTGTTCAATGCTTGAATACATGTAAATCTCTGGGATATATTTATCTTTAGCTAAACAATTCAATTTAGCTTCTTTTATATATCGTATAGCCTTAATGCAGTTTTCTCCATAATATGTATGTGCAAGTCCGTTCATTGATACTCGGACTCTTTCCGCTCCTAAAAGGGAATATAATCTTTCGCAAATATCTTCTTCGGGATTAGAAATAGTTATACCATTTTTGCTTTTATCCTCTTTATGCGCGGACAAACACCCGTCTCCAAGCAATACTCCAAGTGCGTATGGGGCTATAGGCAAATCTTTCTGCTCAAATTCCAATCCTTCTGACAATGGGAGGTGTATTCTTTTCCCACGCTCCATTTGCTCTATTATATAAGATGTGGTAACAACGGAATAATTACTCCATTTTCTACCATTCTTTCTGTAGTTAAGCAATTGTTTTGGAGTTCTAATCGCCCATAAATGGTCGAGTCCACATTCACAAACCCTGCCATCGAGTGTTTCTAATTCATATACGTCTTGTTCTCCTTGTGGAAATATTTCAACTATTTTTGATTCTCCGTCAAAAGGGGTTAAAACCTTATCTCCTACGCGTAAATCGCCCATCTTAACCCATCCGTTACGCGTCAAAACCAAAGAGTTTAATGTTTGAAATTTTCCACAAGAAAGCACACCGCCTCCGAACACTACATCCACATTCGAGCACACAAACTTTTCTTGAAAGCCTGGTTGTGGCTTAATTATCTTGGTCTTTGATTCTTTATCTTTGTCTACAATTTCCATATACATGCAAATTTACTATAGAAATCTGCGAATATTTTGAACTAATAAATAAATGTTATCACCAGTGATAAAGTTTAGTCCTGTATCTTTCTATATTGTTGAATATATAGCTTTATTTTGTATGCAAATTAAAAGATTAACGGAGTATGAAATTTACCAAACAGCAAGCCTTTGAAAACCTCAAAGGTGCTCTGACAGAAGGTGGGAAAACCCTACGTTTAACAGAGAGAAGTATTAATGAGATGTTAGAAACCCTAACCCCATTATTAGCAACAGAAGAAACCGAATTGACTGATTTTATGTCAAAAGCATTGCCGTTATTCAAAACCGCAAATGGCAACATGGAAAAAGATTATTCGGATTTCGTACAGTCTTACAAGTCTCAAACTACATCACCTGCCGCACAGCAGACTACACAGAAACCTGCGGAAGGAGCAAGCGAACTTGAAAAAAGACTCGCACAGTTGGAACAGGAATTGCAAGCTGAAAAGAGAGAGAAAGTTATTTCTCAGAAGAAACAAGATTTGAAAGGCAAATTAAAAACTAAAGGCGTTAAAAACGATTCATGGATTAATGATTTCATTCAAGAAATTAATATCACAGAAGAATTCGACGTAGACGCAAAACTTGACTCTTATGTGAAAATATACAATCAATCTCAGGCTAATTTCACGACTTCAATGTCCCCACAATCTTTGGAAACCCCAAGTGCAGCCGCAACCGATACGTGGGATGATATTAAGAAAATGAGAGAACGTAAAAAAGAAGTTTTAAATTAAAAAAAAAGAGAAAATATGTATTCTACCGATGCAGGTGTCTTTTTAGGAAAGACTCTTCTTCAACGAAGAGGTGAAATTGGTGGCGCAAGATACGTTTTTGTTAAGCTGCAAGGCAACAAGAATGAACTTGTATTCCCTACTTTCGGATGTAAAATTATGAATCCGTTTAAGGGAACAGCCAAAATGTATGCAGGCGATTTGATTGAATATCGCTATAAGGACGGTGAAAAGGGTGCTACAGGTTATATCTTGAAGACTTATGTTGTAAGCAAAGCGACAAGTACATCCACTGACACCGTTATCTATTTAACAAGAGATGGATATAAACATATCCCTTTTGTAGGAGATGTTTTGATGAAAGCTCCTGCTACTATTGATGGAGCGGGTACTGCGGTTACGGTAACAAAAGTAGAACCGACTGTTGAAGCGTCTAAGGATGTATGGAAGGTTACTCTTTCTGCTACATTGGCTGATTTAGTCGTAGGTGATATTCTTGTTGAGGCAGTTGAAGCAGGTTCTGGCAAAAACCCGATGGTTACAAATCCGAATGCAATGTGTCCTGCGGATTATGATTTTCTTTATGAACCTTCTACAGGCGACTCAGACTTTGACGGAGCGAGATATTTTATGACTCCGGTGCTTCATGGTACTGCTTATATTGATCGGATGTCCCCAATGCCTAAATCTGTACTTGACGCGAGAAATAAATCATTAGTAACCGGATGGTTTGAACTTTAAAAGAAAGGAAATAGAAAATGCCAAAGTTTGATTTTAATAATAATAGATATGCTCGTTTGTGGACTGATTCTGATGTGCGTTTTTTGCGTTCTTTGATTGACGAATCGGGTTTGCTTCGCACAAATTACGGATGGTGGAAAACCCAATTTACGAAAGCCAGCAATGCTACCCCCGTAGCAGCTGATGGTACTGCAACCTTTACAGTACAGGCTAAAGACAGAACCGCAACTCCAATGATGGATATGCGTGCGCCTCTTGGCGATTCTGTACCTTTGGATTACAAGGGAATTTCTTGGTATTCCGCTACTATCCCTGATTTTATTGCTCCTGGTATTGTAGAAACTGCTCCGCAGCGTGAATACAAAGAACGTCTTTTTGCTCAATTCGGGAATGACGCTTTCTTGATTAGCGAGTGGATGGACGATGTTCAGATGCAGATCGACGCTGCTGACCAGACCTTAACTAATTTGGGCGCACAGCTTATTTCAAAAGGTCAGTGTTCTTATAGTTTTGGACGTGGAATGAAGGGAGCTTTGCAGAAAGCAGAAATTCCATCAGAAAACTTCAAGAAAGCAGGTGCTAAGGTTTGGACTGCCGCAGATTGTAATCTACTTAGTCAAATGCGTACTATTGAGGTTGACTTCCGCGATACAAAAGGTTATAATGGCCCAATGAAATGGCAGATTCCGTATAAGATGTATATGGATGTCGTTTTGAAGAACAAAGAAGTTCGCGAGCTGGTGAAACAATACTATACGCTAAATGATAAGGTTTTCTTGGACTCAATGCCTGTTACTGAGGAAATCTTCAACAGTGTTGTTTATGCTAATTATCCCGATTTGTCTCCAATTGAGATTGTTGTTGAAAAACAAAAGGACATCAGTTGGGATAATATGACTGGTAAGTTTGTTAATGGATGGGATTCGAAAGCTGCTGTTCTACGCCCTGCGGGATTTGCTGGGGAAATTCAGTATACTGATATTTTGGACGTAGTAATGTTTGAAAAATACGGTAATAATTCCATTACTAAATCATTCGCTCAGATGGAAGGTGGTATTTATACATTGGTAAATACAACTGTACCTAATGGAATGTATAAAGAATGGCATACCGATTTGATTATGTCGGCCGTTCCGTCATTGAACGAGTTCCCATATCACGTTATTGTTGATACTACATCTGCAAACTCATGACGCAATTCGATGTTATAGAATATCTTTCTGGTTTGACTGCCTTCGTCTTTGACAGGGCAGTCTTAACCCGTATCGCAATAGAAAGAGAAGTTGTCGACGTTACAGATTATAAATCTTTGACAGAAAAACAAAAAGATCTTTGTCTTGCTGATTTATTGTTCGTGATTTATACAGCCCCTAATTATACTGCGAGTTCAACTCAACAGCATGGCGCATTTACGAAAACGATTGGAAGTCAGCGTTACGATACAAAAAAAGAGGTCTATAATATTTTAATTGGGTTATATAAGAAATGGGACGATCCTAAATTATCAGAGCTATCAAACTTGGGTGTACGGTGGATTAATGAATATGACTAATGATTATTGACAGAGACTTAATACAAGAATATCCTTTCAATGGTTCTTTCTATACATACGACATAGATATGACTAAGCCGTTGACGGAAAGAGTCGAAGAGGAAATCTTGGTATTAGAAACCAAATGTGATATACAAGAAGCAAAGAAAAGTGATAATACTATCATCTCAAATGCTTTTGAAGTATATTATCCTTTTGATAAAAAACAAGGCATTACGATAAAAAAAGGAATGCTATTCAGAGGGGAAATGTTTGGAATGTCAGTCGAAGGTCGAGTAATTGGTTTATTCCCAACTCAATTAGGAGGTGTTTCGGTTTACATAACAACTTATACACAGGAAGAATAATGAAGGTTTCTTCTAATTATGTACATCAATTAGCCATGAAACTGGCTTCCGATGGAGATAAGTTGATACATCAGGCTTTTGAAGAAGCGGATTATAGTAAAAACGAAACTCAAAACCTCCATGATAGTTACGGTAGCGCAGTCTTTTATAACGGAAAAATATATCCGCAAACAACAAGATTTTTAGATCGTTTAGCTACGGATAAGGGTGTAAAAGTTAATGGGCGTTACATAACAGGAAGACAGTCAATTGAGGAGTTTTTCTCTAAATATAATCCACCATCTAAAGGGATGCAATTAGTAGTTGCTGTTGCTTTGTTCTATGGGGGAATATTAGAGGCAGGCGAATCTCCTTTAAAAAGAAAATATAAAGTGATCTTTATGATTGGAGATGATATTTCATTATTATCGTCGAAGATAAAAGGTTCAAAAGTAAAGACAATAGGAAATGGATAAAAATAAGTTAAACATATCAAATATAGAAGCTTACCTTGATTCCTTGTTGGGGAATAAGGTTTCAGCAAATGTTTTCTTTGATACATTGCCGCCAGTTATAAAAGACTCGTGGAAAGATTTACTTTTGGTTGATTGTTCTTATTTGATACGCGACTTGTCGGCTTATGGTTTTGGCACAATAGCAATTTGGTTATATGCCAAGCCAATGTCCTCTGGCGCAAAAAACGTTCCCGTACTCTCTAAAATGGAAACTACCTTGAATGAAATACTTTTTTCAAATGAAAATCCTGCTTATCAATTAATCAGGAGAGGTACGCGTTCAGGCTATGATTCCAATGCTAAATTACATTACAATATTGTAGAAATTCAAATTTTAACCGCTTAAATAATAAAAATTATGGCAACAACAGTTGTAAAAACATCCGCAAAATCGAAGAAGGTTTTTAACCCGAAATACATTTTTATTACTCCTTTTACAGACGAAACGACAAAAGGAACAAATGTATATCAATGTGAGGAAATTATCCGGGACTCAACCTCTATTACACAGGAGGAAAACACCGAGAACCCAGTAGAGAATGAATTGTCTTCTGCACCAATTATTAACAATATTCAAGCTGGACAGTATTCTGTAGCTACAGAAATTGCCGATTTGCAGCCCGACTTATTGAAAGATCTTTTAGGATTTACAGTAAGTACAGATAATAAAAAGGTATACGCCCCAAGTGGATATGTTACTAAATATGCTGAATTTGCTTTGGTATTTCAGGGTACAGATGGGAAATACATTGCATGTATTCTGCCTAAAGTTCAGATGAGCCCAACTGTAACAATTGACTCTTTAAGTACCTCTATTGGACGAATTGCATTAGCTGGTACAGGATCTTTGTTGGAGATGACCAACGATTCTGGCAAAGTTATGACTCCATTTATGATCGACTACGATTATACTATTCCTACAACTGTGGGGGGGGAACGAGGGAATCGGTAACTCCGGCTAATTCCCTAAATATCCTGAACGGAGAAGACGCTATTTTATTGTCTCCTAAAACAAGAGCGAGAAAAAGTAATATCATCTAACTATATAGGGGGGTGGGAGAATTAAACTCCTTCCCCCTATTTCATAAGTAATAACATGAAAGAAAATATAAAAAGAAAATCAATCAACGAACCTGTTTCTGATGAAGCAATGGAGCGTTTAGCACAAATCATGACAGATAGCCCAACTTTAGTTAAGTTGTCAAAAACAGAGTTCGCTATAAAGTCTTTGAAGCCTGCCGTAATGTGGATGATTGCAGAAGAAGCAGTTAAAATAAGTAAAGCAGAAAAAGCATCTTATAGTGATGTGTTAAAAGGATTAGCGTCTAATTTACCTTCTGTTTGTAGGATTATTACATTGGCTATTCTTAACAAGAAAGAAGATATTGAAGATGAAGTAACATATAAAAAAGTATACGAAACCCTTTTTTGGGAATGTGATGAAAAGGAATGGGGACAGTTGTTATTTGAAATACTGAATTTGATAAATGTGGATGTTTTTTTTTACATTATCAACTCGACTCAGATATTCAAGGAGATGGCTCTACAGAGGAAGACAAGGATGAACGAACAAAAATAATAGTAGCCAGGACAAGCTATGGACAGATGTTTGACTTTCTTAAAGCTTATCCTTCTGTGACCATAGACGAATACATGTGGAAAATGAGTATGGCTCAAATAGCTTTAGCGTCCCATGATTCAACGCAAGTTGTTTATTTGCCAGAAGACAAAAGCGAAGAAGATGTAACTGTAATTAATTCCGCAGAAGATTTATTAAGTGATTTAGGATTCCCATTATTTAAAGAACAATAATAACGATGGCAGAAGGATATATTTTAGAGATACCAGAAAATGTATTAAAACAACTGGATCAAACGGATAAGAAAATAGAGACATTAGCTAAAACGAGTGAAAGTACTAAAAAGCTAATGAAGTCGGCTTTTCAAGAAATGGCCGATGGTCTTAACCCATTATTGCAACAATTAAAAACAGCTAATAAAGGCATTAAAGATTTGATGCCTAAACTTGATACATCTGGTACAGAAAAAGTAGCTAAGAGCGTGGCTAACGTGGCAGAGCAGCTGAATAGAGTGTCCCAATCTCCCGTCGATGTTATCAATAAAAAAATAGAATCGCTTAAGAATTTATTAAATGATTCAACTTCGGCAGTATCTAAATTAGATTCTCAAATTGCCAATTTGAAGAATAAGGGAGGAGGATTTATTAGTGGTTCTACAATTAAAGAAGCCTCAGCAGGGAAATCACTTACTCCGCAAATTCAAGCTGAATTAGCTATATTAGAGCAAGAAAGAAGAAGTATTCTTGCTACAGCCTCTTCTTGGGAAAATTACAAAAAAACAATCGGTAACACCTCTATTGCATTAGACCAATTAAATTCTTCATTCAAAACAGGAAGTTCGGCTTTACAACAGCAACAGAAGATGATGGATGCAGCTTTTGAGAAGGCTTATAAAATGGCGCAAGCTGAAGAGAAGGCTGCGGCAGAAGCAGAGAAATTAGCTAAAGCACAAGAAAAACTTAATAGAGAACAAAATAGAAAATCAGATCAGCAAGCTGCACAGGCCATGCAAGCTTACAATAGGGCTATGGCTGCATCTGAGGGAACTATCGCCCAACGTATTAATAAATTAGCCAAATTAAGAAGCGCCCAAGAACAATTAAATGCTACTGGCAGAAATTATACGACTCAATTACAGAGAATAACTGCTGAAACCCAAAGGTTAAATGCAGTTAATGATGCTACAGCAAATAGCATGAACAATTTGAAGAAAAATCAAAGCCGTGTACTCGATACTTCTGCGCAATTGGAACGTAAATTAGGGCTTCTTTTCAGTGTAGCTGCTATTGAGGGATATATTGGCAAATTAGTGCAGGTTCGAGGGGAGTTTGAATTACAGAATCGCGCACTGCAAGCTATTCTTCAAAACAAAGATCAAGCTGACCAATTATTTAATCAAGTTGTCGAATTAGCTGTTAGGTCTCCTTATAGAGTTAAAGAATTGATTACATATACAAAGCAATTGGCTGCATATCGTATTGAAACAGAAAAATTGTACGATACAACAAAAATGCTTGCTGATATATCAAGCGGTTTGGGCGTTGAAATGTATCGTTTGATTTTAGCCTTTGGCCAGGTTAAGGCGGCTAATTATCTACGTGGAACGGAATTAAGACAGTTTAGTGAAGCTGGTATTAATATATTAGGTGAATTGGCAACATATTTCACTGAATTAGAAGGACGAATGGTATCTGTTGGAGAAGTCTTTGATATGGTATCTAATAGAATGGTTGCCTTTGAGGATGTCGAAGAAGTATTTAAGAGGATAACTTCTGCCGGAGGAATCTTCTATAATATGCAAGAAATACAAGCTGAAACTTTGCAAGGTCAAATCTCTAACCTCCAAGATAGCTTTGATGTTATGTTTAACGAGATTGGGAAAGCTAATGACGGTGTTCTAAAAGACTTGGTTGCGATTGTTCGAGGCATTGTAGAGAGTTGGGAAGTTTTTGCAGTTTTATTGAAATCCGTAGCAACTGGGTTCGTTTTATATACTGGAAAAATAGTTTTAGCTACCATCGCAAATAAGGCTTTCGCGGCATCACAAGGAGAAATAATCGCCAATTCCGGAAGAGTTAACAAGGCTATCGGAGGAACAGTTACAGGGCTTAAAAACTTATTATCTTTTGCAAAAGGCAATCCTTATTTACTTATAGCAACTGGTATTGCTGCGGCAATATATGCAGCTACAGAGTATAATAGTAAGGTTGAAGAAGCAAAAGCTAAATATGACATATTAACAAATTCTTTAGCAAGGCAAAAGAATGAAATAGATTCTATCTCATCTAAAATTAAGGAATATAATGCAAAAATAAAAGAATCTGCTTCTGCAATGCAGCAGTTTAAAGAAGGGACTAAAGAATACACAGATGCTCAAAAAGAAAACAACGAATCTTCGGCAAAACGAAATGCCTTGTTAGAAGAATTGAGAATTAATCATCCGACAGTATATAATAGTATTATTACACAGAAAGATGGTACTGTAGATTTGACTAAAGCACAAGAGGAGTTTAATAAGAAGTTAGAACAAACTAATTATTTAAATTGGTTAGCAAAGAGGCAAGAATCTTGGTTTAGTACAGGAATGATTGAAAGGGCAGCAAAGTTATCGGAACTTCAAGCCGAATATAATAAACAAGCTAATAGCATGGGTAATATTTGGCTTGATGCAAATGGGAAACTCAATGTTTTTCTTCAAACATCTAAAAATTTAGATCCTGATGTCCGACAGCAGATTGTTGCAATACAAAATAGTGCAGGAACGGCCGTTGAGAAATTAAAAGCATTAGATGTCCTCGGTAGAAAAACTGCTGCTACTGGTGGTGGAGGATTGAGAGAATTAATGCGTCCTTATTCTTCTGATTTCAATGATTACGACAAAGCTTTAAGCAAGTTAACTAAAACAAGAACTGAAATGTCAGAAGATATAAAGAAACTTGCTACGGATTTTAAGAAGACTTATAATATTGCTACAGAAGAGGGGAGAAAAGCGGCACAAGAAACTCTTAGAGATTATATTAATTCTATAAATATAGCTGACGAGGAAACAAGAAAATTTGTATCTCAGGAGTTTACAGTGAAATTTGGAGTAGAAATAGCATCTAAACCTATTATAAATCAATATCAAGGGATGCAAGCTCGACTTAAAAAATATGTAGAAGATCATAAGCTTGAACTTGATATTATAAAGCCCGATCAAGGAACTAAAGATTATTTTGATAAACTAAAAGCTGAACTGAAAGACTCACAATCTAATGTAGAAAAATTAAATGTCGCGACAGAGCAATTAAATGCTTCGATGACCAATGAAGAAGCTCTTAAATACAATAAAGAGAGAGTTAAGCAGCTTACTCAGATATTGACAGCATTTGGTGAAATGCCCAAATCGAATAAAGGAGAAAATGAAAGAAATAAAACGTTACAACAGCAAATAGATCTTTTAAAGAAAGTTGGGCAAGAATACCAGAAAAATCTAAAATATTATAGTAAAGCCGAAGCTTTAGAGAAAACTCGCAAAGACTATACGGATTCTTTTAAAGAAGCTGGATTAGGGAATTTGATTACAACGATGAATTTTGATCCAAGCGGAATTATAGCAGGATTAGAATCGCTTATGTCTTCCGTTTCTCCCAAAATGCGCTTGACGCTTGAAAAAGCAATTGCTGACTTAAAAGGTGATGTAGAAATAGACGTGAGAGCTAAAGATGTAGAAAGGACAAGAAAAGAAATAGAGGGGCTTTTTACTGGTTATGAATTAACTGTGGAATTAGGGAAGTTAGGTCTTGATAAAGATTTAATTAGCCAGTTATTTGGAATTGATACATTTACGCTTGATGATATTAAGGCAAAACTGAAATCTCTCTATCCTGATATAAAGGCATTGAGCGAGGAGCAATTAAAAGCATACAACGAAGCATCGGATAAAATAACTGCCGCAGAAAAAGCATCTTTGCAAGAACGATTAAAGGATTATTCTCAATATCTGAAAAAATCCATGTCGGAGCGTATCAAGATTGAGCTTGAAGCGCAGAAGAAGATAGCGGAAATCCCTTCTGAATTTACAAAACCTCAGAAGGAACAGATTAAAAAGAACATACAGAAAGAAACAAGACAGAAATTAGATAAGCAATCTTTTGCCGAATTCAAAGAAAGCGATCTTTATATTACGATGTTTGAAGATCTTGATAGAGTATCTTCTTCCGTATTAGAGCAGATGAAAGCTAAATTGATTTCGCTGAAAGAATCTTTAAAGGATTTGTCCCCAACCGAATTAAAGGAGATAACTTCCCAAATGCAAAAGATTGATGAACAGATAGAAAAGCGAAACCCGTTTAAAGAGCTACTGCCCAATATAAAAGAATATATTAGCTATTTAAAAGAAAAAAAGAATTTAGAAGCCGAATATACCGATGAATCTAAAACATTAGACCAGTACAAACAACAGCAAGCATTAGCCGAAAATAATGTTCTTTCTGCTCAAAAGCAATATGATGTTGCGGTAAAAAAATATGGTCTCAACTCTAAAGAAGCTAATTTAGCCAAACAAAATCTAAATATTGCGCAACAAGGGCTGAATGTGTCAAACGATAATGTTAAGGCACAAGAAAAAGTAGTAAGAGCATTGTTGGATCAGATAAAATATGCAGAAACTTTAAAAGATAAATTAGCTGAGGCACTAAAGCTGATAGGACAATATGCTTCTGATTTAAGTAGTACTGTTTCGGATGTCGCAACTTCCTTAGAAAATGTATTTGGAACAATGGGTTCTAAGGCGGCTGACTCAATCGGTTCTCTCCAAGAAATATTATCGGGTGTCGGAGATACAGCATCGGGTGTCGCAAGAGTCATGGCGAATCCTGCCGATATTGGCGGGTACCCGCAAAGGGTTTATAGGTTGTCGGTTTTC